>Ga0116177_10000330_pt1 | contig 35808 bp, 55 predicted proteins | sample AD_STIC10_MetaG_FD_89750 | JGI IMG/M metagenome (GOLD analysis project Ga0116177, IMG submission 89750) | Active sludge microbial communities of municipal wastewater-treating anaerobic digesters from USA - AD_STIC10_MetaG | ecosystem: Engineered > Bioreactor > Anaerobic > Digestate | place: USA... | reverse complement strand
CAGTAAAGGGAGACCTTAGTTTGACAGGCGAAGCGTTGTTAATATCTTTTGAACAAGACGTTATCAGTGGGAATATTGGGCTTATTTCTGCGCAGGTCGAGCTAAATAAAAACGGGGAATTTGCAATATGAAATACTTTATCCTCTTACTCTCACTATTTATCACTCTAACTATCGCTAACGAAGCTTACTCTGCAACGTGTAGCTCGACCAGTAGGACAAATTATACAACTGGGCAGACGCTGACTTCGACTGCTCTTAACGCTGACTTTAATCAACTCGTATCAAAGGTTAACTCACTTGATGGTGGGTGCGTTGCTGATGGTACACTCGAGGCCAGTTCTTTAAATGCTGCAGATTTCGCAACTGTTACTAATGGAATTCATCAAGGGTGCGCGCTCTCTTACGTTGATGGAAACACGGTCCAAGTCGGTAAATGTATCCTATCGGTCAATGGAACATTTGTTAAAACAACAGCAGCAAACAACGTGACATGGGGATGCTCTGGGTGTTCTTCTGAGGTTGTTAGTACTACTTATTATGTCTATGCGAAATCTGGATCATCGGGAACAACGCTTAACCTTTTAATTTCTACAACTGCTCCTGGCTCAGATGGCTACGACGTTGGGGGAAATAAGTTTTTAGGCAGGTTCTATAACAATTCATCTGGAGCTATAGACGTACAATCTGTAAACACTTGGGTATCTGCTGGATATAGCGCAAGTGATGGGTTAAATCAAACACCCGGGGCAGCTTCAAGCATTAACACTTTTGCTTTTCACTATGAAGGATCTCCTGGCAATTGCTCAACTGGAAGCTGCGTGCTCACTCAAATCGGGTCGGTCGTTACCTCGATGGCATGGCAGTCGACGGGTTCTTATCTTGTTACATTGAATAGAACATATTCGTCTATCGTGTGCTCTGGCTCCGCGTCGGGTGCTACTGGCAACTTAGACTTTAACGTGACTGGGGGGACTGATGGAGATGATACTATCGATATTTTTACGACCGTGTCTGGAGCAGGAACCACAGGTGCCAACTCGGCCGGGAAAGTGATGTGTATCGCTAAATGAATAACCTATACGAACTTTACATTAAAGAACGGGAAAACCTTGACGTCATAAAGACAGATAAGGGATTTATTGTTTATCGCATAGACTTCCCCGATTGCATGATTAACGACTACTTTGTCATGAAGGAATATCGTCAATCTGGACACGGATACTTTTTAGCCGATCAGGTCTTTGAAATATGCAAGCAAGCCGGTGTGAAAACGGTTTACTGCATGACAGACGACCGAGCAAACGGCGTCGCTTTATCAAAACATACAATTGAAAATTATGGCTTTGAGCTTGCCTCTATTGCAGGCCCACTGAGTACATATAAATTAGAGGTAGCAGAATGGGAAAAGCTGTAAAGTCAGTTGTCGCCTTGCCAGGCAAAGTTGTTAGCGCCGTTCCTATAGTAGGAAAACCTGTTGGGAACTTATATAATAAGTTAACAGATCCTATTGGCAATGTCCTCGATGAAACAATTGGTGGTAAGGACGTTGCCGCTACTCCTAATGAAGTTATTGACATGGCTTCTCCCGATGGAAGAAAACTACAAGAACAATTACTGGGTCAATACGGAAAAGGTATCGGAATGGATACCAGTGGGATAGCTCAACAGCAAGTTGCCGCACAAGAAAACCAGATCATGCAAAACGCTGCAGATCAAAGAATGAGAGCTGAGCAATTAGTCGCTCAACGTGGTCTTGGAAGGACTGCATCTGGTATCGGCGCCATTCTTAATCAGCAAAAAGGCGTTGCTGATCAAATCAGTGCCGTTCGTTCTCAACTCCCTGGACTCCAGGAACAAATGAGACAACAAAATCTTAACTTTGCAACTGGAGGGATTAATCAAATCCTAGGCGAACAAGGTCAATCTAAAGTCCTAAAAATGGGACAAGCCGCTACTAAGTCAGGGGGGTTGGCTCCGCTTATTGGCACTGCTGTAGGTGCTAAATTAGGCGGCGCTGCAGGTGCTCAGGTTGGTATGAATGCTGGGCAATATGCTCAAAACATGTAGGATAAAAAAATGGTGCAAGTAATACAATCAGGCCCGAGCCAGCCGACATTAAGGCAACAAGCAATGGATAACGCCCTTCAGGGTATGGTTCAGGGATATGCCGGATATGAGGCAAAAAAACAAGCTGATTTACTAACTCAAAGGCAGCAAGCTCTTGCTGATACTCAAACAAAGTTAAAAATGTACGAAATGGGGATCGCAAACCCAGACCAAGCACTTGCTCAACTTAAAGGCGAGTACAAGCAAACTGAAATAGCTCCAGCTCAACCTGCTCAATATGGGCAAGAGCTAGCCGGCCCGGTTATGCCAGGGCAATCTTCATTAAAAGAACTTCTAAACGCAGCGGTTCCAGCTCAAATGAGTCCGGTTAACCCACTTGGGACATATACAGAAGCTAAACAAGCAGAAATGGCAACCAAGAGACAGCAAGAAATGCTAGACCAAGAAGCTAAGCGGGCCGACATTAACTATAAAAGCCAACAAGCTAACAAGTTAGAAACAATGGCACCGCTTGAAAAACAAAAGACCTTTGCGGAGATAAGAAAGATCAATGCTGAGGCAAAGAAGTCTGGGCAAGAGGCCGCTCCTGGAATGTCTAAGTTTGATCAAAAACTAAGAGAGGGTCAGGGGTTGGTATTAGCTAAGGGAACCACTGGCTTATACAGGGTAAAAACCGCAATGGACGAGGCACTGCTTAAGCTTAACGATCCAAATAAAACAGAAGAGCAAAAGATAAAAATTGGGCAAGGACTTTTAAAACTGCTTAACTCCGCCGAGGGATCGGATGCGGTTGGAGCGGAAGAATCTAAGAGAATTGGGGATTATTTAGAATATGCCATGGGGAACATTACTGGCCCAGGGGGCTTAAGAATTGGAAGAGATTTGCCGGGCTTTATTGACCAAGTAAGTGACTACGCTGAACTACTAGGGCAAAGAGTTAAAGCTGGCGACAAGGCAATGGAGGCAATTAGACAGGGAACTCCATTAAGCCAAATCGGGACACAATCAACTACTCAGGGTGGGTTGAGTCAGCAACAAGTAAATAGATTACAAGAATTAAGAGCGAAGGCGGTGAAGTAATGGCCTTAACTTATAGCGAGCAGCAAGAGTTAAAGCAATTAGAGGCAATGGCAACTGCCAGGGTTCCAAGTAGTGGACTCACTGCTTCTGAGCAGCAAGAGCTTGCCCAATTGGAGTCACTAGCGGCTCCTAAAATGTCAAACGTCGAGGCAGAGCTTGGTATTATAGATAGAGCTAGGTACGCACTTGAACCAATTGATTCAAACAGAGAAGCATTGCTTAAACAACAGTTCGGATCTGAAAATGTAATTAGAGATAACAAGGGCGAGCTTAGAGTCTTGCAAGAGGGGGCTTATCGCCCAGCGAATGCGGCCGGACTTGGAATGACGGACGTTGCAGAGTTTGCAGGTGCGTTACCAGAGATGATCCCCGAGGCAATCGGAGGAATGATGGGCGGAACTGCTGGTTTAGCAGTCGGTGCTCCAACAGGGCCAGGAGCGGTGGCAACAGGCGCACTTGGATTAGCTGGAGGACGTGCAGTCGGCGGTGCCCTTGGTTCAGGATTAAGACAAGTCCTTAGTGCCGCGGTCGGAACTCCTCAGGTTGCAACTCCTGGAGAGCGAGCAATGGAAGTCGGAATGTCAGCGGTTGCTGCACCAATAGGTGGGGCGCTTGCAGATGCGGCGGTTCCGGCAATTAAAAGCATTCCTGGAATACGTTCTTTCTTTCAGCCAAAGCAAGTCGCTCAAGAGGTTGCTCAAGAAGTAGCTCCTCAAGTAGGAAAAGAGCTTGTGTCTCAAGCGATTCCCGGTGCGGATCAATTCTCAAGGCCAATGGTTCAACAAGAGTTCGAAAGACTTTCAAAAATAGCAACTGAGCAAGGACTTCCGCTTCCTACTTATGCACAAGCAGCATCGGGGAAGGCGATTCTTGCAGAACAACAGTTAATGGACACGCCTATCGTTGGTTCAAAGATAAGAAAAAGAGTCGATGAGCAACTAAGTGCTGTAAAAAACAACTTAGAAGAAGTCGTTGGTAAATTCCTAGATATTGACCATGATCCATTTGAAAACGGTGCAACCGTAAAGGCAATGAGCGCGCAAATGACCAACGCTAGAAAGCAAACAGCGTCTTCTATGTACCAAGCCGTTGATGAATTAGGTGCAAATGCAAAGGTCGGCAAGGATACCTTTTTCAACAAGTATCGTGACTTCGCAGCGGAATATAACATGATAACTCCAAACGGTGCCCGAACAAAATATACTGCTGACATAGGGTTGTCGCCCGGTGAGTTTAAGCTAATTCAAGACGCATTGTTTGAAGGAATGGGCGCTATAAAGAGGTCTAAGTCCCCTACCGTTCCATTTGTTTCCGTGGACGCACTAAGAAGAACAGTAAAGGCAATAGCAGAAGAGAACGAGGGAAGTAACTCCGCTAGGATTTTATATAAGTTTGTTGATCAACTAGAAGACACATCTCAAAGAATTCTAAATAGAGAACACCCAAGGCTTGGTGAGGTGTTTAAAGGTGCAAGAAGCGAATACGCAAAATACAAAGACTATCAAGCTTTTATTAAAGAGGTTATACCAGACGGTGACAACGAAGCTGTCTTTGTAAAAAGAATAATGTCTAATCCTAATCATGTTTTGAAATTAAAAGAAATGATCGGAGAAGATCGAGTTAAAGAGATGGCCGTAACTCACGTTGGGGAAATCCTAAAAGAGAAACTAAGTGGCGCAGGAGTGGCAAGAGCAACTGCAGCCATAAACTCTTTAAGAAAGATAAGACAACCTATGGTCGATGCTATGGGCGAAAAGGCATACAATAACTTAATTAAAAACCTTGATTACCTAAACAAGACAAATCAACCACTAGTTCCAAACAGAGCATCACTTTATAGCTTATTCAGCGATACAACTGGAGGACTGAAAGGATTTGCCGCGAGAGTAGTGGGCGCTGGTAAGGCGGCGGTTGAAAGTGGAAACTTAAAACCATCGGACATTGGTAAATCAATAGAGCGAAAGGTCTCCAAAATACCTACTGGCCCAATCTCTAGGTCAAACATAGGAAACATCTTAACAACTCAAAAGCAAACAGAGGCGAATCGATGATCAAGTTAATCATATTTATAGCAAAGAGATTTAAGCCGCTTGACGACTTCTTAAGCGCGCTATTTATGGCCTCAATGGCACACAATGCAAAGAGCGAATTGCATAAGGCTTCTATTAAAAGACTTTTAGAAAAACAAGCAAATGAAGAAATAAGAAAAATAACAGCATTCGAGAAAAATGGGAAGGCTTCAGGATATGAAGAGCCTAGGGTTGTCGGAGTAAGGAGATAATAATGGTTAGTCAATTAAGCAATAGATTGATTGAAGACGCGGACATGTCGAGCAGTTTTGTCTCTGAACACATCACACTAGCTCAAAGAATCGGGTTTTCTATTCATGCGGTTTTCACTGGGGCTCCAGTGGGTTCAATGTATATCTCGGTAAGTATCAACGCGATTGATTGGATGCTATTGCCAGACTCAACGGAAGCAATTACTGCTGCTGGAGATGTTTTTTATAATGTCTGCGATGTTAAATACCTAATGGCACGCCTTCATTACACTGCAACTTCTGGAACTGGCTCTCTTGATGCTTTCGTTAACACAAAGGAGGCTCAATAATGGCTTCAGTTTATATTGATTTACCTATTAGATCGGTTGGTTCTATTTCTGCTCCAGGGCTTGCCTCGGAAGCAACCCAGTTAGACGTATTGGCCGCTGTTACTGCAGCATCGGGAACAAGAACGCTCGTTGACAAGATCTATAGAGATTACTCAATTACAAGTGTAACAAACGCAGCATACTCAGAGCTTATTGCCTCAACGTCTGCAACCGTCAATCATTTGACGTTAATGGACACTGGCGGATACGCAATGATACTTGCAATCGGTGCCGCTGGGTTTGAAGTTGATAGGATCTACGTTCCCCCTGGAGGATTCAACGGAGAAGTGCATTTTCCAATTCCATCCGGTTCAAGAATTTCTGTAAAGTGTCTCCAGGCAACCGCCGGGCCGTTTTCGGGAACAATTGCGGAAGGTCTAATTGTTGCAAACTTATTAGGATAGAATAATGAAAAAATACTTAATCACGCTCTTAATAATTCCCACCTTGATCTTCGCCGATGCGGTTATCTTTAGTGGGAGCGACGTTAAGACTTTAAAGCCCAACATTGACCTATTTGGCGTTGCTAAGATTTTAACCACGTCAACTATCCCAACCGCTGGCCTTATTGCTCCTAAAGGGTCAATAGCGATGTATTTGACCACCGGGGATCTTTACTTAAAGACTGGTGCTCTTAATACAGATTGGACAAAGAACCAGACTGGCCCTGTAAATCTAACAACTGACGTTACTGGAATCCTTCCAGTCGCTAACGGTGGGACAGGATCGGCAACTCAGAACTTTGTTGACTTAACAACAGCACAAACCGTAGCGGGGGCAAAAACCTTTACAGGAACTCCAACCGCTTTTACTCCAACTACAAGCACAACAGCAGCTACAACGAGATTTTTGTTTACTGGTGCAGCAGATACGACATTAACGGCTTCCACAGAGGCTCCGAATGTTTATTTCAACATGGGACAGACTCGGCAACACTCAACTGGAACATTATCGACTCAAAGAGATTTTAGAATCTCACCAAGCACTCATTCGTTCGTTGGAGCTTCGACACTTACAAATGCAGCGTCACTTGTAATTGACGGCCCTTCAAATGGTGGGACGAATGCGACGATAACAAACTCAAGTGCTTTATGGGTTCCAGCTTCGGCCGTAACCAATATCACTAACTCATACGGTTTAAATGTAGCGGCTACAACTGGAGCAACTAATAACTATGCAGCTAGTTTTACCGGCGGCTCAGTTGGTATTGGGACAACAGCTCCCTTGTCTTTATTGAACTTGCAAGGGTTCCATTCTGGCGGGGCCGAAACGGTAGGGCTCTCTTTACATAATGTTAATAGCACGTCTGGGCTTCCTGCTTATGGGTTTGGATTAGGCCCAACCGGAGCAGAGGGGTATTTAACTTATCGATCAGGGACGGCCCTTTCATCTGCTTTTGGACATAAGTGGTTTGTTAGCGATACTGAATATATGAGACTTCGCGGTGATGGGAAGCTTGGGATTGGAACAAGCGCTCCAAGCTCACTTGTGCAGTTATATGAATCAAACACAGGAACAGGTAACTCAAACGGATTAACAATTGAACAAGCTGGAACAGGGGATGCCCTGGCTCACTTCCTATTAACGGGCGTTCAAAGATATACAATGGGTATTGATAATTCGGACTCAGATAAATTCAAGATCGGAACCAATGCGGACTTAGGTTCGAATAACTTATTTACAATGACAACTTCAGGGAACGTAGGGATTGGGACGACAGCACCTTCAACCACTCTTGATGTAAATGGACCAATTACTTCAGCTGGAGCAATGACCGCTTATTATCAGTTTGCCTCTATATTTAGTGGTGGGTTTAGTGTTTATAAAAGAGGAACGACTGGAGATGCGACAGCTTCACTAACCTCTGGAACTGAGTTGGGATATAACGCTTTTTATGGTTGGGATGGTTCAGCCTATGGGCGAGGTGCATTTGTTTTAGCTAAAACAACTGAGGCCTGGTCAGGAACAGGGCATGGTAGTTATTATTCCATTTGGACTACACCAACAGGATCTACGACAAATGCTGAACGCATGAGAATTGATCAAAGTGGAAATGTCGGAATAGGTACATCAGCTCCTGGAACTCTTATTCATGCAGCAACTACAAATGCAACTGCATATACACCAATCTCTGGGGCACTTGCCATACCTGCAAACGTACTTCAAACAATAGAAAACCTAGACACAACTGACGCAACTGCTGCATTGCTTAGTTTTGTATCTCGAAGTGGTGCCGCGGTTAATAGAGCCTTTATCGGGAACGTATCCAATACGGCAGGTGGAAGTATTGTTTTTGGGCACAGAACAGGCACAACTGCTTATGCAGAAAGAATGAGGATTGACTATTTAGGAAACTTAGGGATTGGAACGTCGTCTCCTAACGCCAATGCAATTTTAGATGTTGTTTCTACGACTAAAGCTTTTATGCCACCACGTATGACAACCGCTCAAAAGAACGCGATTGCATCGCCTACTGCAGGAATGGTTGTTTACGATACTAACATGAAAGGGATTAGCTTTTACAACGGGACTGCGTGGACAACTACAAATAATAAAAACGTAGCGACTAAAACAGCTAACTATACGGCACTTCAGTCAGACGATATTATTCGTGGTGATGCAACTTCAGGGGCAATCACAATCACTCTTCCAACGGCAGTTGGGAACACGGGTGAAGTATTTCATATTAAGAAAATTGATTCTTCTGTAAACGCAGTGACAATTGCAACGACTTCTTCGCAAACAATTGACGGAGTAACTACGCAAACGCTTGGGGTTCAATACAAAAACTTAACCGTCGTGTCAAACGGAAGTGGCTGGGATATTTTGTGATTATATATAAAGCAACTAATAAAATTAATGGAATGGTTTATGTCGGATGCACTACGACGTCGCTCGAAAAAAGAATTGCTTCTTATAAGGCAGAGTATAAGTCAAAAAGAAACATCATTCACTCTTTCATCTTAAAAATGAGAGAGTTTGAACTTGTCGACTTTGTGTTTGAACAAATAGACGTCGCCAATAACGTGGATGAAATGTACGAGAAAGAAATTTTTTGGATTGCTCAATACGATTCTTCCAATGAAAAACATGGATACAACATAAGCCCGGGTGGTCACAAGTGCTCCGATGAAACAAGGGTAAAAAGAAGCAATTCTCTAAAGGGAAGAATTATAACAAAAGAAGCAAGAGAGAGCTCTAGCAAAAAGCTAATGGGGCACGCTGTTTCAGAAGAAACTAGAAGAAAAATATCTGAAAAAACAAAAGGAAGAGAGTCGTGGAACACTGGAACGGTTGGCGTGTGTAAGGCGAACTCTGGTTCTTTCAGCCCAGATAAACCAGCTCTAAATAAAGGAAGAAGAAGAATGATTATTGATGGGAAAATTAAATTTATTCGAGTGGAGTCATAATGAAGCTATTATTTTTACTATTACTTGCTTTTCTTAATGTCGCACACGCGACCTATGACCCGAGTTTACAAAATCTTCAGCTTGATATGATGTACAGTGCGAACGTGGTATCAACCACGGGCGCTGTTACCTTGGAAAATAAAGACTTTATATCTGGAAACTGTTCGGCCGCTAACCCAACAGTCTGTACATTTACATCTGGTATATTTACAGTAGCACCAAACTGCGTGGCCGCTCAGACCAACGCTGGAGGAAGTACAATTCTTGCCAACATTGCCTCGGTATCATCAAGCAGTGTCAGCGTAAGAACGATTAACTCATCAACGGGAGCTGATTCAGGATCAATCCCGTTTAATCTTATCTGCCAAAAACAAGGCGTCGATTACTTAACAGCATCAAACGCAGTTTACTCAGTTCAGAATCAAAACTACGCTGCAACTTCAGCGGCCTATACTATGTCATGGGTTTCAAATGCAACAGTAACGGGAACAGTTACTAGGTACGGAGACAGAGCATATTTTGAAGGGATGGTTCTTTTAACTGGCGCTCCTACTGCAACAGGCTTAACAATTACGCTTCCATCTGGGTTTGTAATTGATGTTGCAAAGGTTCCTGGAGGAGTTGGTAACGGAAGAACCTCATACGGTATAACAAAAGTTTTTGACTCAAGTGCCGGAACATATCCAGGGCAAGGACAAGTAAGAGGAAATTCTTCGACAACTGTGAATCTTGATTATTGGAACGGCTCTGCGCAGGCTGCAATTACCGAAGCCGCGCCAATGACATTCGCCACAGGAGACTCTGTTTATTTTAAATTTGATGTGCCAATTGTTGGTTGGACAGCAGCACCATTTGCGATTGCAGCAATAGCTGGATACGGACAAACCCCCGGCGTAGTTGGATCGGCCAACCAGGCAGTAGATACATTTACCGTTAGCTATGGAACAACAAACGCATCGACTGCTTGTACTGCCTCACCTTGCTCTTTCCTTGATCAAATCGGAACTGCTGTAACAAGTATTACACGAACAGGTACAGGTGCTTATACGATAAACCTTCCAAGAACCTATGCAAAAATCAAGTGTGTTGGTAATGCAAACGTCCCAGGTTCAAACGTAGGTCTTTTTCAAAACGCTCCACTTCTTCAGTGTTCAAGCTGCTCTACTCTTTCTTTTTACACATTAAATGTGTCACTCGCTGCTGCTGATACAAACGGAACAATTATATGCCAAGGGAATTACTAGAATGATTAAAATACTTGTAACAAACAAATTAAGCGGTCAAGTTCAAGAATCACTTTTACCTTCAATGGAAGCTGCGGATGCATGGATTGAAGAGTGTGAATTAAAAGAGGCGTGGGGAAAACCTTTTCACGTTATCAATCACCCGGAGCAATTTAACTTCCAAGAACCGTTAGTTATTCACCATGAAGAAGTTGTCACTCCAAATCCTGACTTGGTAGTTCACCATGAAGAGGTTGTAACTCCTGTTGCTGACGTTATTGTTCATCACGAAGAATCTATAGATGAAAACGACAACGTGACTCCCGCGTGGGACGAGGTAATTCCACAACCTCCAATCGTGGCTCCAGCGTTTGACGAGATAGTTCCACAAGCACCAACAGTAGTACCTGCGTGGGACGAGTTTATCCCTCAACCGGATATTGTAATCCCTGCCTGGACTGAAGAAATCGAAGCTGAATATACAATTGAAATTGTCGATATAACCGCTGAAGTAAGCGCAAAAGAACTTCAACGCAAATACGATTACCTCTGGAAGGCAGCAAATGACTTTCAATCAGGTCAAATCAGTGGTGCAGCTATTGGGTTGCTTACCATTGGTGTCCTTGCTCAAAAGCCTAAATGTACAGCTGTTCAAGCATGGATTAAATCAGTCTGGGTTGAGTACTACACTCGCAAGGCAGGAGTAAATTTACAAAATAACGTAAATTTAGATTTCTCAATTTGCGGAAATGTTCCATATACGGTTCCTGAGTTAATGGAAGAAGTATCAATATGAAGAAGATAACACTGCTATTCTTAGGGGCATTAATAGCAGTCATTGCCATTTATGATGTCTATGTACTGTCTAGCGCAGGCGCAGAGGCAACCATAAGCAGCGTTATCATAAGCCTATCGCATGATTTTTTAATTATTCCATTCCTTGCTGGGATCCTAGCAGGTCATTTATTTTGGAGAATGGATTCTAACAAGGACGTAAAATAATGGGAATTTTTAGCAAGATAAAAAATGTATTTAAAAAAAGCCCACAAGCTGGAAATAATACCCCTACAAGCAATCCTGCATGTGTGGATTTATCACACCACAATGAAAAAGTTAGCCTGCCTTCACTGATTGGAATGGAGCTTGTTATCTTAAAAGCGACAGAGGGAAAGGGATTCACAGATAAAAAGTTTAAAGAGAGATGGCTTGGATTACATTCATTGGCAATCAAAAGAGGGGCCTATCATTTTTATAGAACAAATGTTGATCCAATCATACAAGCGAATCATTTTATTAAGACATGTGAAGGGTTAAAACCAGGAGATATTCTAGCTCTTGATTATGAAACATGCTCAATTAAAGGCCTAATTCAGACCATGGATGATCTTAAGTCTCATAAGCAAGATGCAATTAAGTTTATGTCTCATATTGAGCTAATTACTGGAATCAAGCCGTGGTTTTACACCTATCACAAAGTAATCCAATCGTGTGACTTTGGGCCTGAATTTGCTAAGTATCCTCTTTGGTATGCTCGTTATACCTCAGTAAGGCCTGACGATAAACAAGGGCCGTGGAGTTCAATGGTTGCCTGGCAATATGCTGATAATGGCAAGGTTGATGGAGTATCGAATAACGTGGATATGAACATTTTGAAATAATATAAAGCTCACGGAGGAGTATGTTTTGGGTAATAAAAAACTATAAAATTGCAATGGCACTGGCCAGCTTGATACTAACCGGAATCCTCGCCCCAGGAATCGTTTTCATTTTCAACTTCTTCATAGACTCTAAAGCCTCAATGGCAACGGTTAAGTTGCATGATTACAAGATAAACAACCTGGAAAAGATCAATTACGAAAACTCAGCAAACCTAAAGGAAATTAAGGGATCTTTAATAAGAATAGAGGAGCGCGAGTATCAAGAACTAAAACAGGCCCGGCAATTTCGTCAGGGACAAAAATAAGGATATTTTATGGAACCATTAATCAAAAAAGCTATTAAATGCATTGACCTTGTTGAATTGTCTAACCTTTTACTAGATGACGTTGTCGAAGTGGCAATCAACAATGCAGTGGCTAAGTCAGAAAACAAGATTGACGACGCCGTTGTTGCAATGATTCTCCCTATCGTAAAGGCCGAAATCAAGAAGCTTATTTCTGAAAAAGTCGAAGAATTAAAAGCTTAAGCGTGAGTAGAATCCTCCAAGTTTTTATTGATATGCTTAAGAGAGAGGCGGTTAAATCCGCCCTCGTTAAACTACTAGGTAGCGCTGCCCTGGGTGGGATTCGTGCCTGGATGATTAAGTTTGCCGTCGAGAACCTATTTGAACAGGTCGCAGAGCCTATCATTAGGGCAAGTTTTATTAAGCTGGGTTACCTGTATAACCGAGTTGAGGGGAATATTCTTGTTAAGCGAATCAATAAAGCAAAGGAGGATAACCATGAAGGGAATTACGATTCTGCTATTGATGATATCTTTAACTAGTTGCAAGGATAAAATAGTCTGTGCCCAGGTCGAATCAGCAAAAATCAAAAACCTTATTCTCAAAGACTTATCACTGCAGTTTAATCGTTGCCGCATTCGCTGCTTTAATCTTAACTCCTGGAAGACGTTACCACTTAATAAATGTGATGGATTCGAAGGCGTCGAGGGAGAGCAAGAGGATTACCCGATTGACTTCTGTGAGGGACTATCCGGCTTTGACGTATCGGACATGGCAAAACATATCCGACCTAAAATTAAAGAGCTTAATGCCATAAAAGAGGGCAACTGCAAGCTAAAATAGGATCAATTCAGCGACATACTCAGCAAGAATCTTAAAGGACAACAGGGCAAAGCTAACAACAATCATTCTCCCGATGTTTCTATCAAGAAACCTTTTCATTCGCTTCTTCTTAAACACAGGGTAGGTGTTAACCTCAATCAAATAGTTATTCAGATGGCTCATCTTCCTCACTCTCCTTTAGTTCAATCTCTAGGTTTCCTTGCTTCCATTCAAATGTTACTATTTCAAGCCCCTCGCTGGCAATGTTCCGCTTGCACCATGCCTTGATCAGCGACATCGCAGTTTCCGAGTCTAGTGTTATTTTCATTCATTCTCCTCTATGTACTCATTAACCTTTTCCCAAACTGTTTCATACATATTGGACTCTTCTGCATTACCATGTTTGATTTTATTTCTGAAAACATTCCAATATAACTCGCCAACTATTTGAGAGTTTTTTCTGGCGTTGGTAATGATTTTTAACTCTTCCTCGTCTTCGCATTCGATCGAAATTCTATATTTCATTCTCTCATCCTTTGTGTTGACCTTGCGACGCTACCAGCGAACTTGTCCAAAAAGACTCCAGGTGAAATCCATTCTATGTCTTCATTGGCTTTCATTAATGTCTTATTGTATTGGTTAACGTATGACCAATTGTTTATATCAGCGTAGAAATCCACTGTTTTCTGCTCGCGCGCTAACTGCGCTTTTAGCGAGGCGATTTGTTTCTTCTGTACATTAATCAGCTCTTCCATGTTTTCTAAAATATCTTGCGGTGTTCTCATTTCAACCTCTTTAAACATATAAAACAAAAAATTCTACTATCGCCATTGAGACACCCACAATGCTCGCATATTTGCCATTTCACTTGAGCTGCTCGAGTGTCTTTCTAGCTACCTTCTTTGCTTCTTGGCAAGGCGTACAACACGTATTTTTAGCAATCGATTCTAGCGCCTCAATTGCCAACGCTAGCTTGTGCTCAAGTTCTTCCTGTTTTTTATTGCTAGCAAGAACGAAAGCATCAATCCAGGTGTGTCTAAAACCAGAGTACTCCCCTGAATAATCCCACCTTTCTTTACCGAAATATTCTTTGCCAGCGGCAACAGCGTCCTCTATATGTTTTTTATCATCACTCATTCGCACTCTCCTCTTGTCTCTTTTTTATACACTCGCTACATAACAAAAACTCATGATCACATTCCTCATCACTGTCATTGTAGCACCCATGCAAATCGCAACTACTTCCGCAGTCAACGCAAAGAATTCTCCATCCGACAACTAACACCTGCTTCATTTACACTCCTTAGCTATCCTTGTCACTTCAGAATAAAATGGTTCATGGTAACCTCGGTCAAGCCACAATAGTTGATACTCCGTACTCACCAAGTAAATAATATATGCCATTCCTTGCTCAGTATTAGGCCCACCCATTTTATTAAAATGAGCTGAATTACTATAGGCTATAAAGAGAGCGAAGAGCTGATCATGAAGTTCGTTATTAAACTGCATTAGTCCACAATCTCCCTAGCCTCTTCATCCCAGTGCGAGTACTCTAAAACTTTACCGACACGATAACTTACCCCTTCGCTTAAAAAAGTACTCTTATGTTCAGGATGAGTTATCTCACAATCTTTAAAGGCCAGAATATATCTAATGCCGTCCAGTTCATAGATTTCTCCATTAATAATTGTATGTCTAATCAGCCCATCGCCAGCTATATTGTGATTGCATTTAATTGCCTCACTAGGTATATCCCCTGGGAAGAATAAGCAATCACCTTGGGCGTAATATTCATCATTGCTCGACGGCCCTTGGATGAAGCCATCAAGTGTCCTTGGAAGCGAGAATTGATCTAAGGAATTTCTAAAGATAATTGCTTTTTCTACCGTATCAGTCAACGGCGGACAACCTTCGATATGAATTGCATCTATACTTGGATTCTGCATCTTTAAAAAAGGTCTTATTCTATCATCGCCTAAATCAATTGCCAAAAGTTCATAACCAAACTTGCTATCGATAACTTTAGGATTAAGCACATCAAGTAGTTGTTGAGAGTTTAATTTACGGACTAATTCTCTTCTGTGATCTGCATTTTCTAATTTTAAAATTAATTCTTTAGTAATTTCTTCCGGCCGTAAAAGAACTAATTCTTTAGGCATCACAATCCCATTTAGAGCATGTATCGAATAACCGTCTCGATATTCAAGCGCAGCTCCTATGTCTGAATGGAGTCTGTTTTCAGAATTTAAGTTTATTTCTTTAGGAAAATCAGAGGTGAATACGATTTCCTTACATAAATATATTTGATGATATTGCTTAATTCCTTCCATATATTTATTGAATTTTAAAAACTCTGGTTGCTTGGTCTTTTCTGGAAAAAGTTCGTTTAAAATAAAGTCATAACTCCAAAGCCAATAATACCTTGGCCACCAATTTCCCCCGGATGAATAAAAGTATGTCAACTTCTGGCTGTATAGCTGGCTGTCTAGCTGGTTGTATAGCTGGTTGTCTAGCTGGCTGTCTAGCTGGTTTCCTAGCTGGTTGTATAGCTGGCTTCCTAGCTGGCTTCTTAGCTGGTTGTATAGCTGGCTTCCTAGCTGGCTTTCTAGCTGGCTTCTTAGCTGGTTGTATAGCTGGTTGTCTAGCTGGCTGTCTAGCTGGCTTCCTAGCTGGTTGTATAGCTGGCTGTCTAGCTGGCTGTCTAGCTGGCTTCTTAGCTGGTTGACATCTATCGAAGATCCCTTAATAAGGTTCATTGCCAACTGACAGGCCATGGGAGAATCTAGGAAGACATAGTATTTCGGCTTTTCCATGCTCAAAATATCCGCGTATAAGAAATCAATCGCTTTTTTGCATTTTTCCTGATCAATCGTTTCTGTTCGATAACCAACATCAAGCCATTTTTTCAAATAGACTGGAACTAGTTCCTCTTGCTTTTTTGTTAATTCTTTAATCATTCTACTTCTCCCTTATTATTCGCCTCACTAACTCCAACTTGTGCGCCTTCATTAGTCTATATTTTAAAAACTGTACATTAACACCAAAGTGCCCAGCTAGTGCGCTGAGTGTCTTATATAGAGGAGCCGCAAATATCACTTGATCAATGTTCAATTTAAAGCTCTTTTGATATCGAGAATCCATAAGGCCAGAACAACTATGCTTGCGAAGTTAATACAAAACATAATAGTAACAAGGTTAAACAGCGTTTCTGTGTCCTTACTCATGTGTCCTCTTTAGAAACCCTTGCGCGCTCACAAGGGAGTGTAATTTTTAAAACATTTTAAATTTATTAACCTGAGCGCAGGCTTAAATGTTAAATAAGTCTATATGTTCGTTAATCTCTCTTTGCTCAGTCTCTTTTTTTACACCTATAGGTGTTTCTCTTTTGGTCTTCATAAACTGCTCAATGTTCATAGTTTTTGAACACTTCTTGCAGAACTTAATTAAACCATCCCCATAGGGCTCTGGACTCCAGTCGGTCCATGCATGATTGTCTTTACAGTGCGGGAACTTCCTCAGCATTCTGCGAACACTAATTTTCATAATTTACCACGGGAAGACTTCGCTGGTCTCAGGAACAAATTCCCCCAACTCCTCGCGCTCTTCTCTTAAATAGCAAGCAAAGCAATAGTCAACGCGGACTCCTGCCATTTCGCACTCTCTTAGTCCGGTGTCTATGTCACATTTATGGCATTTGATTAGTCGAATAACCTTAATTCGTGGTGAATTAGATTCATGCATGTTGTTCCCTTTGAAGTGGTTAGGCATAATTGATATAATTGGTTTTTTAAAAGTTCAATACATAATTATTATAAATATAAGATTTACATTACATCAATAACTTGCGCCTTTTTTAGAGCTATGTTAAACAGGAACCAAGCGGGGCATGTATCCAGGTTGTTGTTCTTTGAAGTGCATGACATATCTTCATAGCTCCGCTTTTCTAAAATATCTTCACACCACATTGATATAAAAATGAAGTCATAGTAAGTTCAGCTAAAACCTGGAGGTATTTATGGAAATCATGTTATTTGATGAATCAAAGTTCAATCAAGCTGTAAAGCTAGCAAGTACTCTTGCTAAAAGCTCAATCGTACCAAAGCATTTTCAAGGCAAAGGCGAAGACGTTTTTGCCGCCCTTGTCTTGGGTGCAGAGTTAGGTTTTCAACCAATGCAATCTCTGCAGGCAATAGTGTTAATTCAAGGTCAATGCACCCTTAAGGCGCAAACACAGCTTGCCCTCGTTAGGTCTAAGTGTCCCAGCGCCATTATCGAAATTAAGGCAGACGAAGAGAAAAAGATTGTTACTTGCACTGCAAAGAGAGACAAGGACGACTATGGGTTTACGTCAACCTGGGACATGCAAAAAGCAAAGCAAATGGGACTAGCGGGCAAGGACAACTGGCTTAAGCAGCCGGTAACTATGTTGCGCTGGAGATGCGTCTCAGAAGCCCTAAGAATGGTGTTTCCAGACGTATTACAAGGCATTTATGCAACTGAAGAATTAGAAGAAGTGGAGGCGTCTCCTGAAAGAAGCTTGGTTCAAATCATGAACGAAAGCGCAGAAATAGACAACCCAATCCCAGAGGAAGAAAAAGCAGTCGGCCCGCTTTATAGATTCCAGAACTCTAAGTTTAGAGGGAAGCAGTTCTACGAACTAAGTGTTGACGTACTTGAGGAATTTGCGGACGATTTAGTGAAAAGAAAATCTAAAAAGCCGTGGGAAGTTGCACTTGAATCAACAATCAGAAGTTACCTCGTTAACGTCGAATCCGGTATCTATACAGAGCAGCTCGCTGAGCTTAGAGCTGAAGATGAGGCCGTTGAGTCTTAACCATGCCTTTGCAACCTTAAGAGACGGTCGAAGAGTTAGAAGTCAAGAGTATTCAAAATGGGCGGCCGAGTTCAAAGCGAACACCGCCCCTTATCTTATGGAGATCAAGCGTTTCTTTAGAGACTATCGACCGATCACTCAAGCCCTGCATGCTGAATTAACCTTTACTATCCCTAATCTCTATACGCTCAGAAACCAAGTTTCCAATAAATCCGGAGACTTAGGGAACCTAGAAAAAGTCATTTTTGACAACCTATTCCTCCATGACATCGACGACGCTCAAGTGGTTAGCCTACTGCTTAAAAAGATCAACGGAGACAAGCCGTCTATCAAAATTACACTCTACACTGTTCCCAGGTAACAATTTCACACCTCAAAACATCACGCCGCTTTCATGATAAAATCAATCAACTTTAAAGGAGATTATATGAGACCAAAATCAAGTGCATTTTACTATGAGCCATTAGAGTGCGAACAATGTAAATCAAAAGCCGACCTCATGATGCACCCTTACGAAGAGGACGTCCTATGCTCCGATTGCGTAAGAGAAGCCCTTTTAAAGGAAGACCTTGAAATGGAAGAAGAAGACGAATATGAGGCATTAACCTTAGAAGAAAGAAATAAATAGGAGTTTATTATGGGATGGATTTATTTGATATGTAATGAATGCGACGAGGAAGTAGAGGTTTACATCGGTGGCGACACTGCTACAATGTGCCCCGAGTGTCGTTCGGTTGACAGCTTTACCGATCCTGAGGATGTGGAACCTGAAAATGAGCTACGAAGCAAATGAACCATGTATCGTGACCAACTTGGAAGGTCGAGGTCTTGTTACCTATCATCACTTACTAAGTCGCAAGGCCTTTAAAGAATTTGCAGAATGCAAGTGGAATATGATCCCAGTTTCACAACAAATCCACAATGATTTCCATAACCATGGAACTACCCATATGGCCAACAAATATCCATCTGTTAAGCGATGGTTAATTCAAAATGATTGGTATATTTGCGAAAGTACTGGGAAGTGGAGACATTAGTTTTTAGATCTTGATTTATCGAATAATCCTATTTATCGTACTCCAAAATAACAAAGCCTCTTCGCTAAAAGAGGCCTCAAACATATTGCTTAAGGTGGATAGACCTTAGAGCGAAATCTAGTAAGATAATTACTACATCTCATTCTAAATATCAACACCTCTAAGTAATTTTTACAATGGAGGATCGATGAAAATCACACAACAATTTTTCGAAGAGTTCCTAGATGGCAATGACGACATCTTAGAGCTAGGAATGCGGGTTTTAAAGCTGGAAATCCTTTTTAAGGTACACAAGGGCACGATTCCCTTATTGACGCTATTTAGGTCGTTTACGAGCAATGACATTGAGTTCTTCCTGTCGGCCGAAATAATGAACATTGATAAAAGCTACGCGTACGATAACGCAACAACATATACCGAAGGAGGTATCAGGTGAGACTGTATTTAGAAGGAAGTATTGAGTGTGAAAGGGGAAGTGATCTTGAAGAAAGGCTGAAGGCGGTTCTTGAAAAGGGGTCGTTTGGCTACCAAGTAGAATATCCAATGCGCGGAGAGGTTTCCTTTGAGTTTAGAAAAGAGCTTTTAACGATAGAAAACAGCGATGTTTTAGATATTTTAAAGGCGTTTAGTAGACCAATTGAAAGTGATGTCCTTAATTTTTTAAAGAGGTATTAAATGGAATTTATAGTACAAGACTGTGTAAAACTAACCGAATTACAACGCTTATTATTAAAAGAGGCTCTGGCTAAAAACCTTGAAATATCAGTCGAGAGCTACATTATCGACATGGAAGATAAACAGGTTCGCGTAACCATAAAAGAAAGGTCAGGCGAGGCGAGTCATGGCTAAGAGGCTAGTAAGTACGGAGAAGTGGAAGAAGCCTTGGTTCAAAAAACTACCTACTAAGTTCAAAGTTATTTGGGATTATCTTTACCTTGATTGCGATTGTGCCGGCGTTTGGACGATAGACATCGACTTACTTTGCTTCCAAACGAATGAAAAGGTCACAATTGGGGCAATTCTTGAGACATTTAAAGAGCAAATTTACCAAATCGACTCGACTAAACTCCTTTTGGTTCCCTTTTTTAACGATCAATACGCTCATACCAAGGATGGTTTTTCTGCTAAGCGAAAAGCTGTGGAAATTCTCTCTTCCTATGGTATTGAAATCACTAATAACAGAACAACATACCCCCCTCTGGGGGGAGACTACCCCCCGTGTGGGGGGAGTGTGGGGGGAGAGTACAAGTATAGTATAGGTATAGGTATAGGTAATAGTATAGGTATAGGTAAAGAAGAGCAGAGCGTTGAAATAGACACGGTTATCGACTACACGCATCCACTAGAAATAGAACCTGAGGTCAAGCCCATGACCTTTGAAGAAAAAGCAGAAGGTATTGCAAAGCACTGGAACCAGTTAGCAGAGCTTAATAACCTGCCAAAGGTAAAACTGCCATTAAGCAAAGACAGGATAGCCTCTATGAAGCCCGCAATGGCCGAATTCCCGGCTTTTATGGACTGGCATAGGATCATGGTAGGGGTAACGGACAACGACTTTAATTTGGGCGATAATGACCGCAAATGGAAGGCTAACTTCGACTGGCTATTTTACAAAACAAAATTTAATTACCGAAAGCTTTGGGAGAGTTCAAGTGTCAAGACTAACTAACGGCATCATGACCGAGTCAGACCTTAAAGATCTTGACGCGGCAAAAAACGAAAAGAGGTTTCATTCGAGCTTAAAGATGTTTTCTTCAACTATGGGAATTAGGCCCAATGAGTTTAGTGTAATAGTCGGGCCGTCTGGAAATGGTAAATCCACTCTTTGTAAAACAATCTCTCACGAGTGCGCAATTGGAGGAAGGAAGTGCTATCACTTACTGAGTGAGGAAAAGACCTCTGTTTATAAGGGATTAATCGCAAATACCTTTGAAAAAAGGTGTGCGGGGAAGAAAACCGATGCCTTTTTAGAGCGCCTGTTATTTGAATCAATGCTTGATTGGGATGAGAAAGAGCTAAATGTTAACTACTTCTTTGATCGACTCGAGGACGTGATCAACGACAAGACACCCGACATGGTTATCTTTGACAACTTTACTACAAGTTTCCTTGGTTCTCTTCCGATAAACGTACAAGGGGACATGATTACCAGGTTCAGGAAAATGGCAGCGCAGTATGAAATTGCTATTATTGGCGTTTTCCACACGGCAAAGGGGTCGGACTTATACAAGAAGCTTTTGGATGGCGAAGACGTTAGGGGAAATGCCAGCACAACCAACGCAGGGTCATACAACTATGTAATTTCTACCTACTTTAGGGCAAGTCCGCCGAGAGCAATTGTAAATGTTGACAAGGCGCGCTATCATCCCGAGACAAACAAGAAGTTTTTTGAGCTCGAATATGATCCCAATCTTGGGATTTATACCGGGGACAAGATGATTAACTACCAAGAGGTTGTGCAGATCATGGATAACGCAAACAAAAAAATACCAGTGATTACGAAGGAGACGAGAGTATGGTAAAGATTAAAAGCATCAACGAAAGAATGTACAAAAGCCCAAAAGCCGCCGCTGAGTTTAAGGAAAAGCTTAAGAAGCTGACCGACGCGAGCAACCTCCCGAGTTATATGGGCGAGATCTTGCTTCGAGAAATACTGCTTTCAACCGACGAACCCAACAGGCACCTGCGCGAACGAGTAGTGCTTTTAGGATTGGCACAATATGAATAAAGTACTTGAGTTAAAGCCAGACCTAGAGCTTGCCGAGTTTGACGATTACCGCGATGAAAACGGCTTCTATTCCTTCGACAAAGAGTGCGAGGTTAAGTGGGCAAGGCTGTCTAATCAGGAGCGCGAAGACATATTTAAATACCTAAAGTTAATGAAGAGATTCACCAAGAACCCCGACCTGGTGAGCAAAAAGCACAAGAAATGGATGTTAGAAAACTGTGATCTGCCAACCGAGCTAGTTCCAAATGAGATGATGGGCGAGTACTGGCTTTAGATCAAAAAAATTGGCTAGAACGGAAGTATAAATGGCGATAGTGGGATAAGGAGATTTTTTCTTATCCCTTAACCCACCCCACAGAATAGAGATAATCTATGATACCCATATTGCGATAGATAAAATCTATTAGACATATAGTGACTCATGGATAGAATGATCGAGCCCTGATCCGAGGGCATTAGCTTCCCCTCCCTAAAACTATCCCTAAAACAACAGTAGCATCGACGCTTGCGGCGATAGCATGAGTGATAACGAATGCGGTTCTTTCTCCCCTGCATTAAGGACATCTGTTTAGGCGGTAGCCGCGTCTTTTAGTTTGACATCTTATCCGACTTCTCGGAAACTTATTTACATGACAACAACACAACTCAGAAGCCTAAACGATATCGGTTCTCGCCTTCGGTGGGTTCGTGAGTCGCTTGGGATTACTAAGTCAAAGGTTGCCCTAGACAACATGATGGCAATTTCTTCCTATTCAGACAGAGAAAACGGGATTAGAACTCACTATCCTGAGGAGTATAAGGCACTAGCTGAGTACTTCGCCCATCTTTGGAGAGTCAAGTACACGAAAAATCATCCAATGTTTAACGGCAACGAAATCAAGGTCATAACAACGATGTGGATAATGTTTGGGGTAACAAATGAGTGAACCAATTGGAGCATGCGAGGCGGTTATTAAGTCAATTCGTTCCACGACTGATGGCTCGTTTGATATTACTCTAAGCGTAAACACAGACGATGTTCAGATTATCAACAAGCTTATCAGCCTATTCGCCAATAACGACAAACTAATTAACGTAGGATTTGCAACTCATGAGTAAACCTAAAACAAAGATTATGGGCAGACCTAGAATTGAGATTGACTTTGAACAGTTTGAAAAGCTTTGTAATTACCAGGCAACTATTGGCGAAATAGCGTCTTGGTTTAACATGTCGGTTGACACCCTAGAAGAAAGAATTAGGGAGAAGTTTGGATGCACTTTTTCGGCTTATACACAGAGACATAAGGATATGGGAAAAATCTCTGTTAGACGCAAACAATTTTCAGAAGCAATGAAGGGTAACACAACAATGCTTATTCATTTAGGTAAAAACTATCTTGAGCAATTTGATAGAAATAAGATAGAGAGCGATAACACCAATAAAAACGTAGAAGTTTCATACGAAGATTATATCAAAACACTCGGAGACAACTAATGGCTAAGGCGGACGCAAAGGAAGTTAAGGACAATATCAACGACCTTCCTTTATTGAAGAAAGAATTTGAACGCGGGCAGATGCAGACACGAAAGCTTACTGCTTTAAAAGCAAAGTTGATTGAGCTTTACATGGGCGAAAAGCAATCTGCTAACGAGTTTGAGTTAATGCTCATGATACTCAAGAGAGATCGCTTAAAAGGGCAATTGAACGACGCTCACATGGAGTTACTGAATGGTATCGACATCAAGAAGTGCGAAGAGACTTGCTTTGTTAAAGTTGACAACGCTCCAAGGGTTCACCATCTGACAAAAGACCAAGTTTGCAAATATTACAAGGACAACGACACAGACAGATTTGTGGTCTTTGTTGAAATCAAGGTGCCACCTAGTCACCAAATGACTTACGACTTACTAATGAAAGAGGCTCGCGGACACTTTCCAAGTGAAGACATGTATCCTAAAGAGCGCATTCGTTTGCATAGACTTGATTTAACACCAAAAGAGTTTCATGCTTGGTTCGAGTACAACTCTGACTCCATACTTGCCGCAGAGAAACCAGAAGAATATACATTTTAAGGAGCTATATATGACAAAGAAAAAAGCAGTTAAAAAAGAAGTGAAAGAAGAAGTTGCTGAGTGTCCAGTTGTTGAGACAGTTGAAGCAGAAGAAGTTAAAGAAGCTCCAACTGTTAACATCCAGATTCCAGCATCGGTTGTGATCACTAACTTGAAAGTTAAACTACAAGAAATTCCAGGTGGGTTTAGAGAAATTAGTCTAGCAGTCGAAGACGCTTGTCTTGCACTAGACCGCGCACTTGCTCTTTGCAACTTCATCGAAGCTGCACAAGCAGATTTATTGAAAAAGAAGAGATAGTTTGTCGTCTATTCTTGATTTTTCTTATTACTGCCCGCGGGTTTTAAAGATAAAGACCAAGATACATGGCATTCAACCATTCATTTTAAGGGATTACCAAAAGAAGTACCTCCAGTGGAGGACAGATTCGTTTCCAACTGGAATTATTAGGGCAATCATACTAAAACCAAGACAATGTGGCTTCTCGACGCTAGAAGCCGGAATCAATGTTCATAGAACAATTACCAGGCATAACGAGCGCGGTATTGTTATGGCAGACAAGTTTGGCCGTACTAGCGAGCTCCAGAGCATTTATTCAAACTACATCACACATATTCCAGATAAAATCAGACCGATGATCGCTAAGGATAATAGCGACGAGGTTCTCTTTGATAATCCAAACAGAGAACTAAGAAACGCAAAGCCTGGATTAGGGTCGGGGTTTAAGTACGAAACTGCCCAAGACGCGAATGCTGGTCGAGCAGGAACTAGAAATTGGGCGCACTTGTCTGAATTTGCCTTTTTTCCACACGCAATGGAGACGGACGAGGGTTTACAGAATAGTATACCCCTCGCAAGAGGCACCTCTATTGTAAAGGAATCAACTGCCAACGGAATGAGTGGAGACGGTGAAGCGTTTTACAATCTATGGTGTGCCGCTGAAGAAGGGAGCTCAATATACCGCCCTTTCTTTGTTCCGTGGCAATCTATCCCAGACTATGCCATCGACGTCCCTCGCGGATTCATCCTTACTAAAGAAGAAATAGACTTAACGAGAAGATGCCCTGACATAACCAACGCCAACCTAGTCTGGAGACGGCTTAAAATATCAGAATACTCTAAGACGTCTGACTCTCCACTTGAGCCCGTTGAGCGGTTTAAGCAGGATTTCCCCTCATATCCATCCGAAGCATTCCTTTCAACCGGACGCCCAGTGTTTGACATGGAATCGCTTAAGAACGACATAGAGGACTTGAGAAATCATCCTCCTAAGAAACATCAAGTTAAGATCAAACAGACATTCCTGGCAATGTATCCAAGGCTATTAACAGTCTATTTTGTACCTGAAAACGGCATGAAGTACTCAATAGGCGCGGACGTTTCGCTGGGGCTAGACATAGGGGATGCGTCTCATGCAAAGATTCTTGATTCAAACATGAAAGAGGTTGCTCATTTTCACGGGCAGCTTGATCCTGATCATTTTGGACGATGCCTGGTTGAGCTAGCGAGAACATATAATAACGCTATCATTGTGCCGGAAGTCAATGCCATGGGACACACCACGTTAAACGCCATTAAAGACATGGGTTATACTCGTGTTTATAACAGAGAAATCAACGACGAACTAGACGAGCATAAGATCACTAGCAAGATTGGATGGCAGACTAACGTAAAGACCAAACAGGTGATGTTGAACGCCCTAATAGCCACCTATCGTGACAAGGAAGTAACTATCTTAGACGATGGCACGCTTAAGGAAATGCTTAGATGCACTCGAGAATCAGACGGCAGTGTCGAGCTCAATGGAAAAGATAGAGTTGTGGCAACCTGTCTCGCTCTACAAGGATTCAATCAGATTTACGAGTCCGCAACCGTCTACAACCCAGACAAACCAAAGAAGTTAATCTTCGAAACCATGGACAAATCACGCGAAGAAATAGCAAAATTAGATAAAAAGAAGAAGAGCGTGTTTAGTTTGGAGGATTACTAGTGGAGATATTACTTTGGGCCGCCATTGTTTTGTTGTTTTGGATGGGGATTTACAACCTAAGACTCATTACCGAACTAAGCGGGGAGCTTCGCAAGCACCAATATGACCATATTTATAAGAGAGCAACTGAAACAGAGATTGAAACTGTAGTCCACGATACAAAACCAATCAAGGCAAAGATATTCAGCCCGGCAGGCGACCCAATGAGCGAGTTTAACGGCAAGAGAGATGACTGGTATGGAGACGAAAATGCACGATAGAATTGTACAAATAGCAGTAAAAGGTGAGCAATTGATTGGCATAACCGCGACCGGACACCTTGCCCGCTTCGATGAGAACCTGGGAGCTTGGATTATCAGAGGAAAAGCTGAAGTACTAGACAGTAATAATAAAATCGTGCTTGATCATGTCACCACTAACAATGTTCCAACAACAAGAGGACTTCCTATTGAAAAGCAAGAAGTCTTTGAAAAGCATGAGTGGTGGGAGCTGGTTCTAGTTGTGGTCTTAACACTAGCGCTAGCAGGATCAATTGTTCTCGGGTTCATCTACGACTGGTAGGCCCTTAAAGTAATCACCTGACTTAAGAGCATCGATCTCTCGCCCTGATAAGTAAATACCAGAGTCAACCGCCGCCTTGATCATTGCATCGTTGCTAAAAGGGTTCGATGTCTTCGTCGAGTCTTGGGGCGTAGAATCGTTTCCTATCTCGACTAGGCCTAATTCCTTCAGCGCCCTCCGGTACTGGAACGGACATGAAATATACATACGAATATTTTCTTGCCAACCAGGAACGAAACCATCTTTCTTGTGTTTTTTTTTCGCCTTAGATTTATAGTACTCAACAATCTCGTCGCATCTCTTAGTAATGTTTTTGCATCCAAGTGATCTCGCTCGATGAATACTCATCTCAACCTTAGCGCCATCTGGTAATTCAAACTCAAATAATCCTTCTAGTTCACTCATTACGATTTCCCGAATATGTGTTGTGCATTGTACCCCTCAATCTTACCTTTAAAGATATGCAAAATGAAGACACAAAAAAGCCTGACGATGATATGAGTATGGTTTCGACTGAGGAATCATTAAAGATTGCAAAGGAAGCCAAAAAGGAGCTGCAGTCATACCGCAAGCCGTTTGAAAAAGAATGGGAGCAATATGATGATGCCTATTATGGCAAGCAACACAAGACGGGCGAAAACGTCAAGACCGTCAAAAACCACATCTTCAAGATCATAGAAAGCGAAGTCCCTATTCTTACGGACGCTATGCCAGGAACGCTCCTCACTGCTTCTCAAAGCTCAAAACAACCTCAAGCTGACATGCTCGAGAAATCTATTAGATGGGTTTATCAAGACCAAAATCTTCAACTATTACTGCCATCTCTAATGAGATCGGCCCTTATGAGTGCTCCTGGTTATATATATGCTTTTTATAATCCCGATGCTGACAACGGCGACGGCAAGGTTGAGTATAAACAACTCCCTTGGAAATATGTTTGGCTAGACGGAAACGTCGGCTCTCTTGATCATGCTGAAAAGATGCACCTAGAAATTCCTATGCGAAGAGAGGCACTAGCTCGCTCATGGCCGGAATTTGCTAAGGAGATCAAGGCAACCAAGGGCGGCAAGTCTATGGTTGACGACTCTGGAGACGATAACTTTGAAAGAAGAGATATCTCTGGACGTGACGCTGCTATGGGGAAACCTAAAGCATACAAAGCAAAGGACATTCTTAACTACAATGAGACCTGGATTAAGGATTATTCGTTAAAGAACATTGAACCAGAGGAAACTCAGGAAGAAATAACAGAAGAGACAGAGCAATTTAAGAATGCTGAGTCTCCTGATATCACTAAGTGGGAGAACCACAAGGAACATAAAGCAGCTCACTATGCTCAAAAAGCTGAGTTACTTGCTGTCGTTGGATTACCTCCAGAAGCTTCTTATGAAGAGGCGAGCGCAAAGGTTGACGAGATCCTACAAGGAAACCCTCAAGCAGCGGAGCAACTCAACAAAGGTCTATTGATCGTTAAGATAATTGAAAACCACCTCGAAGAACACGAGGAAATGGAGAAAATCAATCCGGCTGGTCAAGAACCTAAGTTTGAAGATGGTTGGAGAGTTATTAAGTGGATCGAAGGCGTTATTTTATATGACGGTGCCAATCCTGAAGAAAATGGGATGCTTCCGATCGTTCCATTCTATTGCTACAAAGACGAAACAATCTATGGGTTCGGTGAGATTAAAAACATCATCGACGCTCAAAGAACATTAAACGATATGGACTTTAGAGAGCTTGAGGGCCTAAGGCTAACAAGCAATCCAGGATGGATCGGAGACACAGAGGCGGAAGTTGATGCTGAGAAGCTCACAAATGCCCCTGGAATCGTTGTTCTAAAGAAACGCGGTACAGAGTTAAGACGTCTTGAACCCGGGCAAGTTTCGCCTCAATTAGAGCGCAGAAAAACCCTTGATCAACAGACAATGGAAATGATCTCGGGGCAAAACGAAGCAACCATGAATGGCAGTATGCCACAAGGGAATGTTTCGGGCATTACTGTCCAAAAGATCCAAACTCAAGCAGTCGGACGAATCAGGTTAAAGAACAGAGTCTTAGAATATTACTCAATGAAGCGCCTTGCCTCATTAACGGCGAGCCTAATTGTTAATAACTGGACAGAAGAAAAGGTTTTAAGATTTAGAAGCGATTCAACTAAGATCGAAGAGGTTGTCTATAACCCGCTCGAAGTCGAAGACCTAGATTACATCGTCGAAATCTCTCCTGGCTCAATGGCCGGAGTGGATAAAGACGCGGTTAATGCAGTCTATATGATGTTACTTAACGGCGGACATATAACAATCCAAGAATTCCTAAAAGTTGCAGACATTCCCAAAAAGGACATGATCATTGAGTCTCTTGCTCAAAGAGATCAACAAGCAGCTCAAATGCAACAGATACAAGAACAAGCTCAAACTATGCAAGCGAACTATGAAGACCAACTTGCACAGCTACAAGAACAAAACATTAAGCTTAAAGGAGCTATGGACTTAGGCAGAAGTGCCTCGGTCGATCTTTTAAGTGGCGACGAAAGAAAGGTCTTTGAAAAGCAGGCGAAAGAAGCCTCTATCAACTCTCTCATTGTTCCAAATGATTTAATGAGCGTTCCACAGGCAAATGAAGGAGCCATTCCGGCCAACCTAAATAACCAGGGACTATAATAATGTCAGAAGAAAAAGTATTCGACCTAATGGAAGCAGCTAACGAGTTAACCGCTGAAGACAGCGGAACCGATGATGTTTCAACTGAGGTCTCCGATGTGGATGGACAAGCGGAAACGAACCCATTAGAAAACACTGAGGAAGCAGACCCCAGAGATATCCTAAACAAGGTAGGACAAGAGACTGTAAACAACGAAGCCGTTGCACAGGCGATTGAACAAATCAACCAAATGGGTGCCATTCACAATGGATTGCCTATTAAGATTGATTCTCCTGACCAGTTGAAAGAGATCATTCAAAAAGGATTCGATTACACCAAGAAAACTATGGTCCACGCGGAAGAAGTGAGGCTAAAAACCGAAGAGTTTGCTCAAAAAGAGGTCAAATTCAAGGAAACAGAGCAGGCACTTGCCCAGAAAGAACAAGAGATCAGCGATGTAGTTAATGACAATAACATCATTACGAGCATGCTTACTAAATGGCAGACTCAAGATCCTGAACTCTTTGCCTTTATTCAAAGTGCTTACAACCAAGAACTACAACAATTCAAGATGCAGCAACCAGTAATTGCTAAATACGAAGGGCAGATTAAAGAACTGCGCGAGCAATTTAACAACTTCGGGAAGAGCAAGCAGACCGAAGAACTAGCGTCGATTAAAAACGGTTGGGAGAGTGAGCTTGGACAAGTCCAGGCAACAGTCGCAGCAAGTTTATCAAAGCTAGGAGTGAAAGCGGATTGGGAAAAGGTCAAGGGAGTATGGTCAGCAGATGCAACAGGAAAAATGAGCGTTGAGGATGCATTTTACGCTGCTTATGGAAAAGAAATAGCTAAGGCCAATCAGAGTTATCAGAAGCTTTTGGCAACTAAATCCAAAGCAAACGCAAGCGCACTTAAACGATCAGGCGTTTCATCTAGTTCTAGGGGCGAAAAACAAGACATGGTCTTTAAGGCCGGAGACTATGAAAGTATGCTTAGGGATTCAATTTAATAACAGGAGTATCAAATGTCATTATCAGTAGGACAAGTGCAAGCATTAACCGTAAAAGGTATCGATGCTGAAGGCGGAGTGAAAGACGCTATTTTCAAGAACCACGCTTATTTAAACAGACTTAAGAAAAACGAAGGTATCTATTCAGGGGAAAAGAAAACTTTCCCATTCAACTATGTTGATGATCTTGATACTAACGGATCTTACTACCAAGGTGCAGAGTCTTTATCTTTAGACATGTACGACCCATTCACTGAGCTTTCATTCGACCTAATCGAACTTCAAGAATCTTTAGTAATCACTCACCGTGACCTTGCTAGAAACTCTGGAAAAGAAGCTCGTCTTAACCTAGTCTCTGAAAGACTTAAGATGATGGAAATGGCAATGAGACAACGTTTTACTAAAGGGATTTTCTCTGATGGTACAGCGGCAACAGGTGCTCTAACAACTAAGCAATTTGTTGGTGTTCAAGCATTCTTAAAGTCATCTGCAGTTAACTACGGTGGCGTAACTAGTACGGACGTTTCTGTTCACGTTGCTTATGTAAACTCTAACTCTGGAACAAACAGAGCAGTAACCTCAGCTCTTCACCAAGCTACTTTGGGTGGGTGCTCTGAAGGTGAAGAAAAACCAACTCTTGTTATTATGAGACAAGGTGTAATGAACTCTTTCATAGAGCTTCTTAAACCTCACCAAAGAACGACAAGAGAATCTACTCTTGATAATCTTGGACACGGTGGTAACACTCTAGTTTATTCTGGAGTCGACCATATCGTGGACAACCTAGCTCCAGACGCTTCAATGATCTTCTTGAATGAAAAATACGTTCGTCTTTATGCTCACCCTGAGTACAAAATGAAACGCGTTCAAAAAGAAGACCTAGAAACTCAAGATGCAATGTTACAACGTCTTTTCTACAAAGGTGTTTTTGCATGTTCAGTCTTGAGATACCAAGGTTGGTTAAAAGATATCACGCCAACAACATAATAAACGGGGGAGCAATCCCCCTTTAACTTTAGGAGAGCAAATGAAAAAGGTATTAATAAGTTTATTCGCTATCGTTTCAATGAATGTTCACGCATTCAACGGAACAATCGGACGTGGAGCTGCTTTAAGCTTCGATGGCACAGTTGATGCAAACTCAATTGAAAAACAATCAATCAACGTAAAGAACTCTCACTCAGTAAGCATTCCTGCTGGTTCAGCAGTTACTCTTGATCTTACTGCTGACGATGGTGCTTCAGTTATCATTTCTGCAACTGCTGGATTATCTCCACTTTGTATTATGGAAACTGCTTGTGCTGTTGGAGCAATCTGTGCTTGTCAAACTAACGGTAAACTAGACTCAGCTCTTTTTGATGTTGGTGCTGGTTCAGCGGTTGCTGGGAAAAGATTCTACATGTCTTCAGTTAACGCTGGTTACTTAGCTGCTCGCGCCGCTGACGTTGCTACTGAAGTTCCAGGTGGGATTTTCTACGATGCTGCTGCTGCATCTGGTTCAGTACAAGTTTACATTAAGCTATAAGGAGTATTTATGGCATTTTCAGCGACACTTAAAAGAAAGTCTCTTATGGGAAACATGAGAGTGGAAGTTTGGGAATTGGATTTCGCATCTGTTACTACAGGAACTTTTAGTGCCGGCCTTGGAACTATCGACCATGTTTCATTTAACAATGGAACTAGCGAAGCTCAAGGTCTTGTTACAAAAAGTGGATCTGCAATAACTGTTGCAAGTGTAACGTCTAACGACGTCGGCACAATCATGGTTGTAGGACTATAATTAAATGAGAAGCGCGATTGCACACGGTTTAACCTGCTTACTGATTGCCTTGTTGCCTATCTATAATAGGCTCGCCTCTGTCGATATGAATCGGACGTCGAAAGATAACTTATTTGTAATGGTATGTGGCTTAATAGGTATAATGTTTACCTCTCCCAAAAGAGAGTTGCCCTTAAAGGCGTGGGTTACGATAGCAATCGCGTTTCTTTTTCTAGTGATCAATCAGCACATGGTTGAGTCGATCAATGTCATGTTTCATGGATTCTACTTGTGCGCAGGTATCTTCTTCTTTGTTCGGTTCTATGAGTGCTTCGAGTCTAAGTACTTTTCATGGATACTGAACGCTATTTGTATCGGTTCACTGATTCAGGCACTAGTTATTTTCTTGAATGGACTTGGTTACTCTCCAGAATATGCAGTAATGAAGCTTTTCCACTCAGACATCCAAGTAATCGGCGAGGTTGCCGTTGATTTTGGGATATCAAGCGGAACATTTGGGCATAATAACTTGTCTGGGGGTTACCTAGGAATCTCTCTAATCGCTTTCAACCGCAAGAACTGGAGATGGGCACTGCCAATAGCAATAGCGGCACTATGCTCAACTGGCTCATCACTAGGAATCCTTACCGGACTTGCCGGATTTGTTTATTACTACAAGGGAAACCTTATTAAGAAGAAATGGCTTTATCTTTTATCGATTGTTTCGATGTTAACAGTCTCTTTTACTGGCATGAATGGCATGGATAGTGGGCGGTTGGTAATATGGAAGGAATTGATAAGCAAGTTAAGCATGAAAGCATGGCTTATTGGCAACGGAGTCGGTTGGTATGCAGATCAAAAGATTACATACAAGGGCGCAACTGTCGTTCAAGAGCATAGCGGCTTCTTGTCTATCGTGACGTCCTTTGGATTAGTGGGATTGATTACATTCCTCTATTTCCTATATAAGTACGCAATCAAAGACGACAAGTATCGCGTCTTTTCAAGCATCGTATTCGCAGCATTCTGCAACGCCTATGGGCACTTCTCTGTTCAGCAATCAACAATGATGATTATTATATTGGTAGTGGTCGCAGTGTGTGCGGCAAAGGAAGAAAATAATGAGTTCAACCTACAATGGTGAGGCATTACAAAATGAATTTGTGCGCAAGTACGGATTCAGAGACAACGCTGCAAAAGCAAGAGTTCTTTCGTGGATAAACGACATCCAAAAGGACATTGCTAGCTCACATAAATGGCCGTTTCTTAGATTTAAAATGAAGAAACAAGTTATTTCAGGCGACCAAGAGATATCAATAGCCCCACAAATACCAACAAAGGCAACCGTGGCAACTGCAAACGGCGGCTCTTTGACAGATAATACAGCTTTTAGAGTTAAAGTCACATTTGTCCTATTTGATGAATCGGGAAGAGAAGTTGAATCACTAGAGAGTGAACCATCAACGGCATCGACATCTGTCACAACGGCAACTCCCAACCTTTCACTAAGCTTAACGGACATTGATCTCTATGATGGGACGGCAACCGTAAAGCCAACCATTATCCATAGAAGAGTCTATTTAAAGGAAGGCACTGGAAGCTATTTCCTGCATACTACGATTGAAGACAATACAACTACAACCCTTACGATCTCAAGCGCCGCAAACTCGCCAATAGAGCCTCCAGAATACGCCCTGGTGTCATGCATGTCAGGCGATCCGATCATTGAAGGGAGCGGGAACTGCTTAAATGAGAATTCTTTGGATGACATCCTAAAATATGACCCAGGATTGACAAGCACAGGCACACCTTACTATTACGCAAGAACGACAGATGATAAAATCTTTATTTACCCACGACCAAGCTCAACTTATACGCTTTCGTACTGGGTTTATAGAATCCCATCTCGCATCTTTGCCGATGGAGACCGGGCAATTCAACTTCACCCTTCGTTAAAAGAGGTTTTAGATGCCGGAGTTGTTTGGAAGGGCTATGAGGACAAGGATCAAGACGGGCAAGAGTCTAAAAGAAACAATTATGTACGAATAAGAGACGAAGCCAAGGGCATATTTGGAAGATCTGGCGGGCAAGCAATGGCCGTTAAGAGAGTGTGCTAAGTGACACTTAGAAAACGAGCGATTAAAGATTATCGCAAGCTAAATAAGCCAATCAGCTACCGCATTCTTGACCAAGACAAGTTATCTGATTGTCGAAACATTATAAGTAATGAAGGAATCGAGGAAACTAGATATGGACTCAAGAGATATAACGACACTTCTTTGGGTGGTTCTGTTACAAGCCAGTCCTTTTTCAAAAAAGGCACCGGGACGGCATACCGTTTGGCAAAAGTAGGGACAGTCTTATATAAAATAAGCCCCACAGGGGCGCATACATCCCTCAAGACGGGATTAACTGCAGGAGTAAAACACCGAGCAGTTACATTTATAGATAGGCACATCATTGCATTAGGCAGCGATGGCCTATTTTTTTACGATGGAACTAATTTTAGTCCACTGGGACAAGCCCTTCCCTCAACAGCAACAGCTACAATTGCAGCGGGCGGGTCTTTGGTTGACGGAACGACTTATCAGGTTGCAATTACCTTTTATTCGACTGCGACTGGTTTTGAATCTAACTATAGTACAACTGCGACAGCAACAGCGACAGCGGTTAATAAAACGATTGCAATAACATCAATCCCAGCATCGGCAACAAACCTTTCAATTGATAAGGTTAGAATTTACATAAAGAACGTGACTGCAAATGGATCGTTTCTTTATTCAACAGAGATAAACCTAGGAACGACATCTGCTAACATAACGGCGATGTCAACGAGTACGATTACTCCCCCTGTGGATAACTTCCCTCCAGAGTCAGGAGGAGGAAAATACTTAACCGTATTTGGTGACAAGATTGCCTATGCAGGGAATTCAACCTATCCGAGCGAAGTCTTCTTTTCAAAGGCGTATTTGCCGGATGCTTATGACAACGCAGACGTTCCAGGAGTTCTTTTGGCCGCTGGACAAGGGCCTATAACTGGACTTGCTACTGGGTTCTTTGATGATGCTTCGTTGTCTCCTTATTTGGTAGTCTTTAAAAGAAACTCAATAACAATTTACTCAGAAATAGGTGGCACTGCTGCCCAAGCGGTTCTTGATGATAACATCGGATGCGTTTCTGCTGACACTATTAGGATCGGAAACGGCTTAATCTACTTCTTATCTGATCATGGCTGGAGAGTAATAAAAAGAGGTACGCTGGTTAGAAAAACAGATAATACTCCTTTTACCTTAGGCGATGGTGACATTGATGACATCTTCACCCGTACCGGATGGACAAAAGAGATCAACGCCGATAACTATGCCAATGTTTTCAGTGCTTATTATACAATCAACTCGCAGTACTTAACCTTCCTATCGGAGGGGCAAGATACGAGCATTCGTAAGGCCTATGTTTACAGTGAGAAAATTGGCGGTTTTAGAATCTTTGACTTTAAATACAATCTTGTTTCTGCATGTGATAGCGAAGACGACAGCGGGAACCAGGCAGTTTTTATCGGAGACGACACCGGATTTATCTTTAGTTATTCGATCAAGAATAGCAGGTATGACGAGGACACAACTCTTAATCAACTATCGATTCCAGCAATAATGAAGCTTTCATATATTCAACCAGACGACGAATCAACTTCATACAACTTTAAAACATTAACAGTTAAGGCGCTTGGAAGTGACAACGATATCACTGTAAAAGCTTATCCAAGCTACAACGTCGATCCATTCGACTCGCTAACGTACGAGTTCCCGAATATCAGTGAATCATTTATCCTGGACGTGTCACAATTAGACATTGACAGTTTGGGCGATGATAGGGTGCCAGTTACAGTAAAGGGAGACCTTAGTTTGACAGGCGAAGCGTTGTTAATATCTTTTGAACAAGACGTTATCAGTGGGAATATTGGGCTTATTTCTGCGCAGGTCGAGCTAAATAAAAACGGGGAATTTG
>Ga0116177_10000327_pt1 | contig 35910 bp, 32 predicted proteins | sample AD_STIC10_MetaG_FD_89750 | JGI IMG/M metagenome (GOLD analysis project Ga0116177, IMG submission 89750) | Active sludge microbial communities of municipal wastewater-treating anaerobic digesters from USA - AD_STIC10_MetaG | ecosystem: Engineered > Bioreactor > Anaerobic > Digestate | place: USA... | reverse complement strand
TATGGCCTTGGAAAAGCCGTGCAGATTGGCGAGATGCGCTATCTCTACTCGTCACAGATGGACGAGCCGGAGAATCGCGAAGCCAGCTGGAACTGGCTGAGCAGAAACTTCGATGCGTATCGCCAGCGCTTGTCACCTTTTGCGCAATCCGGCTTGCCCAGGTCGTTTTCAACCGGAGCATGCAGCAATGAGGATGCCGAACGTGTCTCCGCGTTCATCGCGCCGCGAGTGGATTCGTTGATTGGTGGTGATCGAGGACTTGCGCAGACACTCGAGTCGATTCGCCAGTGCGCGGCGCTGCGCAAGCACATCGATCATTCGGCGTTTGGCGAATGGGTAGCTGCACGCGGGTCGAATTGAGTGGCAGCTCAGCACGGGACAATGTTGTAGAGCCGAGCTTGCTCGGCTGTCGTGGCAGACGCCGCGACAACGCCATTTGCGATTGGCATGGCCCGTGGTTTGCCGGTATGGTGAATTGTTGCCGGTTTGCGCTCGACAGGCGCTCCCGGTTTTGCGCATCCAAGCTGCGGAGGGTCTGCTCATGTCGGGTTGCCGTAACTCAATCGTGCTGCTGATCTGCCTGGCGTTGTCGGGCATCTCATTGCAATCAATGGCCGAGGTGCCAAGGAATGAAGACGGATCTGCTGCACAGGTCTCGGACACCCGCTTCTACAGCGAAATGCACTGGCGTGCGATCGGGCCGACCCGCGGCGGTCGTGCGCGTGCGCTGGATGGCGTGCCCAGCAAGCCCAACGTGTTCTATGTCGGTTACGACAATGGCGGTGTATGGCGATCCACCGACTACGGTGCAAACTGGGTGCCCTTGTTCGACGACCAGCCCACCGGTTCGATCGGTGCGATCGCGGTGGCCGAGTCCAATCCCGACATCATCTACGTCGGCAGCGGCGCGGGCATCATCCGTCCCGATCTCGCGGTGGGTGACGGCATGTACAAGTCCAATGATGCCGGCGCGAACTGGACTCATCTGGGCCTTCGCAACAGCCAGATGATCGCGCGCATCGCGGTGGATGCGCAGAATCCGGATCGCTTGTTCGTGGCGGTGCTCGGGCACCCTTACGGGCCGAATGCCGAGCGCGGCATCTTTCGTTCCCTCGATGGCGGGAAAACTTTCGAGAAGGTGCTGTACCGCGATGAATACACCAGCGGCAACGACGTGCGCATCGATCCGCATAATCCGGATGTGGTCTATGCGGCACTCTGGCAACAACAGGAAGCCTTCATCGAGGGCGAGGACTTCGGCGGAACCGGTGGCGGCATTTTCAAGTCGGTGGATGGTGGTGATACCTGGAAGAAGCTGGCCGAAGGACTTCCGGCGGGCGTGATCGAAGCCAACCTGACTCTCTCACTGAGTGCGCCCGGCACGCTGTATGCCATGGTGGCCGGCACCAAAGGCGCAAAGCCAACGAAAGAGGAAGGCACCAGCGGGACGGTAGGATTCTACAAATCCACCGATTCAGGCGAGCACTGGTTTCTGGCCGCCTTCGGACCGGATGGAAACGCGGACGGCGCAGTCGCGGACACGCGCCCGCTGATCCGCATCGGCGGTGGCGACCTGCCGACCATCGCGGTGGATCCCAAGGATGCCAACGTGGTCTACAGCGGCTCAACCGTGTTCTGGCGCACGCAAGATGGGGGCGTCACCTGGAATGCGGTGCGTGGTGCACCGGGTGGGGATGACTACCAGAACATCTGGATCAATCCGAACGACCCCAACATCCTGCTGGTGGTAGCGGACCAGGGTGCGATCGTGTCCGGCAATCGGGGGGCATCGTGGAGCAACTGGTACAACCAGCTGACCGCGGCCATGTACCACGTGAGCACCGACAACGCGTTTCCGTATCGCGTGTGCGGCGGCCAGCAGGATTCCGGCTCTGCCTGCGTGGACAGCCGCTCGATGGACGGCAAGATCACTTTCCACGACTGGCATCCGGTCAACATCCAGGAGTACGGCATGGCCGCCAGCGATCCGGATGATCCGGACCTGGTCTACGGCAGCATGCGCAGGGATGTCACGCTGTACAACCGACGCACGCGCCAGACCACCCTGGTCGGGCCGGGCAGGGAGCAGCGCGGCAGCGACTACGGACGCAATGTGCGCACCATGCCCCTGCTGTGGTCGAGAACCGGACCAAAGACCCTGTACTACGCATCCAACGTGGTGTGGAAGTCGACCGATGCTGCCCACAGCTGGACGCGCATCAGTCCGGACCTGGCGCGCCAGACTTGGGTCGTACCGACCACCGCCGGAAAGTACTCGCGTGGCGTGAAGCCCGCCGCCAAAGGCAGCATCACCGCGCTCTCGGCATCGCCTCTCGACGCCGGCGTGCTGTGGGCAGGCACCGACGACGGCTACATCCAGGTCACCACCGACGGTGGTGCGCACTGGCGCAACGTGACGCCTCCGGCAATCAAACCGTGGACGCGCATCTTCAACATCGAAGCCGGTCATTTCGACACCGGCACGGCCTATGCTGCGGCCAATACCTTGCGCATCGACGACATGAATCCACACCTTTGGCGCACGCGTGATGGCGGCAAGACCTGGCAGGAGATCAACACGGGCATCGCAGCGGGTGCGGTGACCAACTCGATCCGCGAAGATCCGCGCAAGCCGGGCCTGCTGTATGCCGCCACCGATACGCAGGTTTGGGTTTCGTTCAACGATGGCGATGACTGGTCATCCCTGCGCCTGGACATGCCCGCCATTTCCGTGCGCGACCTGGAACTGAAGGATGACGCGGACTGCCAGTGTTCGGACCTGGTGGCGGGCACGCATGGTCGAGGCTTCTGGATTCTCGACAACGTGACGCCCCTGCGCCAGATTGCCGAAGCACGCAGCGCCGAGGCCGCATACCTGTTCAAGCCGCAAACCGCGCTGCGCGTGCGACTGGCCACCAACGATCCCACGCCCTGGGCTCCGGAACTCGCAGGCGGTGAAAATCCGCCCAATGGCGCCATCATCGACTACTACCTTGCCGACGATGCCGAGGGCCCACTGAGCATCGACATCCTGGATGCCAAAGGCGAATTGGTACGCAGCTACAGCAGCGGGTTGATGCGCGAAGTAGACCCGGCGCGTGATCCCTCCGGTTACAGCAAGGTGTGCAACGCAAAACCGGATGCGGCCGACTGTGCGGTGCCCCTGTATTGGCCGGCACCGATTCGTGCCATGCCGACCCAGGCCGGCATGCATCGCGTGGTATGGAACCTGCGCCATCAACCGCTGGCCGCAGAGCGCAGCAGTGTCGATGCAACCGGTGCGGTGCCGGGACGCAGTTCGGTACCGCCCAGCTCACCGTGGGCAGCCCCAGGTGAATACTCTGTGCGCCTCAGTGTTGATGGCAAGAGTTACACGCAGTCCTTGAGCTTGCGTCTGGATCCGCGCGTGAGCACGTCGGCCGGGGATCTCGCATCGAACGCACGCCTGTCGATGGAAATGTACACGCTGGCCCGCGAAACCCGCATTGCCTACGGGCAGGCGCGCGATCTCGCTGCCGCAGTCGACAAGGCAGCAAAGGATGCGGGACTCTCCAGGCAGGACTTTGCGTCCAGTCTCGATGGCGTGGCACCGCAGGAAACAAGGCGGGAAGAATGGGCGCCACCACCACGCGAGATTCCCGCAACACTGAACGGCGTCAGTGACGCCGCGCTGGATGCCTGCATGGCGATGCAGGCCGCGGAAACCACGCCGACTGCCGTGCAAATTGCCGCCAGTGATCGCGCACGCTCGCGGGCGAGGGTGGTGATGGCGCGTTGGGAAGCGTTGAAATCGAAAGGTCTTGTGGCATTCAACGCCCGGTTGCAACGCAAGGGTGCAGCGGCAGTGCCACTGCCGTTGCCGCGTGCACCCGCCGCACTGCCCAGCGATGCCAATGGCAACGAGATGGAGGAGTAGCACCCGTATTTGCTGTCTGCCGCCGAGCGGATCACGAACCGGCTCGGCGCAGGCCGCGACTCAGGTGATGGTTGCCGTGACGCGCCTGTCCACGGTCGGCACGCCATTCGACCGCATCAGTTTCCGCTGCCGGTGGCGACGGCCATGCACTCGATTTCCACATTCGCACCGAGTGCGAGGCCATTGGCGCCGAATGCGCTTCGTGCCGGGAAGCGATCGACGAAGAAGGTCTTGTAGATTTCGTTGAACTCGGCCCATTTCGCCATGTCGGCCAGCATCACCGTGCACTTGACCAGGTCACGCATGCTGTAGCCGTGGGACTCCAGCGTGGTCTTGATGTTGTTCATGGCTTGGCGTGACTCGGGTCCCAGACCACCCGCCGCCAGTTTGAGCGTGCCCGGCACGATGCCGATCTGTCCCGAAAGATAAAGCGTATCGCCGACCCTGACGGCTTCGGAAAACGGAAGTGACTTCGGAATCACCTTGCCGGAATTGAGGAACTCGACGTCAGTTGGCTTCTGCGCCTGGACACAAGCGCACATGGCCAAGCCAAGCAGGAAAACGGTCAGTCGGACTCTCATGGCGCGTGTCTCCCCGAAAGGACGCTGTCGAGAATATAGCCTTTCGCGAGGCGGCTTCGAAACTTCCGGCATCAGCGAGTCGATGTTTGCTTGCGTTCGCAGTGGCCGGAGACGTTCACATTCCGTTGATGGTGCACAGCGCGCTGGGCCGCCGCAGCGAACGGCCTGCGACCAGAGCTCAGTGATGAATGGCGTTGCCTTGACCCACGCGATCAAGCAGCAGTCACGACGATCACGGGCGATCCGCAACGGGCTGCCCGCTGGATTCATGCGTGAGGGAGAGCAAGGTGCGAACGGCCTGCTGAAACTCGTGGGGCTTGTCCAGAAACGTATAGTGTTGGGCGCCCGGAATCTCGATGAAGCGCTTCTCCGGCGCAATCAAGGCATCGAAGTACTGCCGCGTGAGGAGTCCCGGCGTGATCCAGTCATTGCTGCCAACGATGGCAATATAGGGAATTTCCAGTTGCGGCACGTCACGCGCGGCGTTGAATTCAAGTACACCGGGCAGGACGTTGTTCCACTGACTCCACCACTGTGGATCGGCAATCCATTTGCAGGGGCCGCGATAGATGAGGTCGCAGGACTCGGCAAGCGTGTGGTTGGGTGAACCGAGGTAGGTGAACCAGCGCGCCTTGGCCGTGTGTTGCAGCAGGATGTTGTTGAGACCGTAATGCTCCAGCCATTCACGCTGCCGTTTGACCGAAGCGAAATCGATCATGGGTCGACCTTCCGCCGTCGTGGACAGGTCGGGCGCGATGCCGGCGAGGTCGGCCAAGGCCGCATAGTCTTGCTCCTTTCGGGCAAGTGCCAGCAGGTGTTCATGGGTGATCCGGTTGCCCGCACGCCAATCGACGGCTTGTCCAACCGTGGCAACGCCCAGCACTTTTTGCGGTTGGGCCTGGGCGAGCTTGAGCGCAAGGATGGAGCCGAAGGAATGGCCGACCAGGTACAGTGCCTTGCGGTCGAACCGGGTCAACAGGTGATCGACGACCCGACCGGTGTCTTCGACCATCTGCTCAAGCGTTGGTCCAGTGGTGTACTTCGTGGATTTTCCAAAGCCACCGTTCTCGATGTGCACGACGATGAAATCGTGCTCCAGCTCATCGCTGAACTCGCCGGCCAGCGGAACGAAGCTCTCGCCGGGTCCACCGGGCAGAAACAACAACAGGGGCCTGCTGCGATCGTAACCGCGCACGAACAGGTATTGGGTGGTGCCGCGGATACTGAGCGCCAGCGTATCGACCACGCCCGCTTCGCCCACAGCGCGGTAGGCGCAAGCACGCCATGTCTTGATTGTCGCCAGACCGAAAGCGGCTGTCATACCCAGAGCGAGGGCGACCAACAGCGCAAATTTGAACGGCTTGCACAGTCTCAATGGCCAGTTGCCTCGTGATTGCTCAAAACACGGCTCAAGATTTGGGCTGCCGCGAGGTTGGATCGCTCTTGACTGCCGCAAGGCACGATGTGAACCCAACGGATCTCGTGCAACCCGACAGGTGACGGCTGGGTACACGGGAAAAGTGGCGACCCCGGCCCGATTCGAACGGGCGACCTTCCCCTTAGGAGGGGTGAAAACAAGGGTTTGCTACCCTTTACTTTCTTGAGCAAACTATTACCTAACCCTTTGTCAGATAAGGGTTTTATGGCTTACCATGGGCGCCAACGCCTTGCCAGCCATGCCGGTTACTACGCTACGTTTTGCCGGGCTTTGGTTACTAGGCGGTTACTAGGTTTTCGACTAGGGAGCGCCGCATATGAAAGCGAAGATAAGCCAGACCCTTGTTGCCAAGGCAAAGCACGACCCCGCACGCGACATCGTGTACTGGGACCCGGACATTAAGGGCTTTGGCCTGAAAGTAGCCAAGTCCGGAGTCATGACATACGTATACAGCTACCGCGACGCCGCGCAGCAGAAGCGTCGCATTAGCATTGGCCGTTGCTCGCACTACAAGGCAGAAGAGGCTCGCAGGATCGCACGCGACTATCGGCTTGCTGTGGATGCCGGTTGCGACCCGTTGCAGGCCAAGCAAGAAGCCCGTGAAGCGCAATCACTTGGGGAAATGCTTGACGATTACATGGCATCGGCACGATTCAAGGAGCGAGCTAGGTCAACGCAGGGCAATGATTCCACCTGCATCAACGCGCACTTGAAACCGACTATCGGAAAGGTTCTGCTCAAGGAACTCCGTCCAGAGCATGTGCGCAAAGCCATTGCCGCGATCCGCGACGGTAAGACCGCTAGGGACGTGATCTTGGGGCCTCGCAGGCGATCCATTGTCAAGGGTGGCGAAGGCATCGCGCGAAAGACGGCTCGAGTGCTGCGTGCCGCGCTGAACTGGGCAATCGGGGAAGGAAAGCTCTCCGAGAACCCCGCGCGGCTCGTGAAGATCGGCACGGACGGAATAAGAGACACGATCATATCGGCCGATGAGTACAAGCTAATCTTCGCTGCGCTCGTCGAGATGCAGGAGCAGCGAAAACTGCCCGACTACATAGCAGATGCAATACGCGTCATCGCGCTAACGGGAGCAAGAAGAGGCGAGATTGCGAAGCTGAAATGGTCGAACGTGCAGGACGGCAAACTGGTGCTGCAGGAACACAAGACGAAGAGCACGACGGGGAAGGCTCGAACTGTTCAGCTTCCGTCCGCAGCGCAGGCGATCATCGCAAGACAAATCAAGTCGGATGAGCACGATTTTGTCTTCGCTCCGAGTGGCAAGGTGTCCGACATGAGTCACTATTGGAGCGACGTGCGTGCACATGCTGATGTCAATCCGAAGATCACGCTGCATACCATGCGCCACAGTCTCGCGAGTGGTATGGCAATGCAGGGATTCTCCGCCGCCGAGATCATGAACACCCTCGGGCACAGTCAGCTAGGCACTTCGCAGAAGTACATTCATTGGGCAGAGCAGGAGCAAGCGAAGCTCGCGGACCGTGCATCGGCATCAATTGCCGCAGCGATGGAGGGCAAGCCGACGGCCAAACTTGCCAAGCTGAGGGCAGTGAAATGACGAAGGCAAAACGACCCTTCAATCGAAATGAGGCCCGCGAAAAGATCCGAGCCTTTGTTCTTTTGGTTCGGCATGGAATTGAGTCGAAGAATCGCCGCATGAGAAAAGCCGATTCAGCGTCGCCATTAGACATGCGAAAGGCAATTGTGGACGTGCATTTTGCGATCGGAAAAGGAATTCCGGATTCGATACTTTCGTATGTTGCGGAACATCTTGCGGCAATGCCGGAGGAAATTCTCTTGCGGGGCAATGAGAAGAACTCAGGCCGAAAGGCGGAGCAGGAGGGGGTTCCACTAGACGTGCTTGCGATTCAATGTTCAATAATGCAACAGCATCTCGATTTGGAGTACATGGAGATCGAACAACGGGCAACAAATGCCAATAAAGCGCGTCTAAGCGAATCTCGCATAAAAAGGTGCTTGGCCAGAGCAAGAAAGCTGAAGGCAGGAACACTAGCAGACGAAAAGTCAGACTTGGTTATGGACCCTGACACGTATAGGTCATTCGAGATTGTTGCGATGAAGGACCTGATAGAAACATGGAACTTCGACTCTACCGAGAGAAACCAGCTTCGGATTGCGCTCAAGGAACTCGTAGGTATTGGCGACAAGGAGGACGATGTTTGGACCGAGAGCAATAGACACCCCGGCACTTGAATTGAATGAAGGCAACTTTTGCTGCTTATGCGGGCAACTAAAAGCGCGCCGCAAAAAAGCGGGCAAACGTCTATGGCCGCCTACCCGCAAAACCCGCCAAACCCATGGGCTGCCCTACAAGGGCCAGCAATGCGCCGGGGCCACTACCCTAGCGGGCCACTGCCGCGCGGCCACCACGCGGGCACCCGCTAAGCCTGCGCCGCCCATGCGCCGCCCCGCCTAGCCAAAGGCCCGCTCCAGCCGCTGCTGCTTTTCTCGCAGCTTCTGCACGTCCGTCCACTTGGCGCCAAGCCCCTTTTCTACCTGTTCCATGACAAGCCCGATGGAGACCATGTCAACGCGCCTCAGCGCGTCCTCGAGATGCTTGAGCCGCGCAGACTGCGCGGGTTCGCGGCGCATGTTGGCTTTCAGTGTGAGCACCTTCTGCGCCTCCGGATCGAGGCCAGAAAGGTAGGCCGGTCCTCCGAGAATCGCGCGCAGAGTCTTGACGTCGTTTCCTTCAATGGCCGCGTTGATCATCTTCCACCGTTCGTCTGTGGACAGAGACTTCGCGTGGGCGCGGATTTCCGCGTTGATGCGTGCGCCGTCATCGACCAAGGGCTGGTTGAGCACTTTGCGGATCGCTTCGGCGCCTGTTTCCAGCGTCTTGCGCGCGGCATCCAAATTGGTTGTAACCGTCTTGGACGTCTTGTCAGCAAAGTCCGCGGTCTTCAGGGTCGCCGCCTCTTTGGTGAGCAGTGGACTGCTCCGTGCCGTCTCGCGCGCCTCGTGCAGTTTGATGAGCGCGTTGTACGCAGCATCGAAACGAGAGGCCGCTTGTTTGACGAGTGGGTCTTCCGATTCGCCGAAGACGAGTGGATGGAGTGAAGGTGCTACGCGGGTGTCAATGTCAGTCATTTCATTCTCCTCAGTAGTGGCCTACAACTCGTCCCGAGCGAGCGCCGCCCATGGATCGAGTCAGTCGATAGCGGGCAGCGTCCGCCGCGTGGTCGGGTGCACGGGTGTCCAGGTCGTCTGGACGTTTCGGATCACGGGGCAGCGTCGGCACCGTGTTCCAGAAATACTCGCAACGGCGCGAGATATAGAGGCCGGGTTTATCCGGCTTGCCGGCATCCGCCAGCAGGATTTTCATTCGCTCCCATGCGTGGAGGCGGGAACCCTTGCGCGCCGAGTAGAAGAACACGCCGTTCATTCGGAACTCGTGGGCAATGCTTCCGGCTACGCTGCCGCCGAACGAGAAAATTGCATCGTCTGCTACGCCGCGCGGCTTGCACCGATACTGACGCGCCATGGTGATGATGTTCTGCGCGATCTGCGGGACGGTCCAACGCAAACCCTCGTTGTATTGACCGGGCACATTGGTCGCCAATTCATCCAGCAGCAGGATTGAGCCGCGCGGATAGAGGCGTCCGTCCGGGCCATGGAAGCCTCGACTCTCAGCCGTGACGTAGCAGACGGCAGGCGCAGACGAGCCGTGGTCATACGAAAGCGAAAGATCGAAATTTCGCTGCACATAGTCGCGGCTGGGCTCCCATGCTTCGAACAGGTTGCGATCTTCATCCAGCGCACCTTCAAAGAAGGCGCCACGCGCGACATTGAAGTCACCTGTCAACCACGCTTGGAGCAGCGCGGGGTCATGGGCGCAGGCTGCGCGCAACTGCGCCTCGTAGGCATCGCGGTCAATGAATGGGTTGTCCCGATATGAACTCGGCGCATAGACCGTTTCGCGCTTGCTATTGGCTTCGACAAAGGGTGCCCAAGGCGGAGCCTTCTTGTTGAGATACCGTTTGACCAGCCACGTATGGCCCGGCCCGCCGGGGTTGGCAGCTAGCACCACGCGCAAGGGTATGCCAGCAATGCCGCGCAGGTTTGACCGCACGAGATCAATCAGCCGTGGATCGGGATACTCGCCCGCTTCATCCACGAGCAGGATCGTGAAACTGCGGCCCTGATACTTGGAATAGTCAGCCCAGGTATCCAACTGGCCAAGTTCAAACGTCGCGCCATTTGGGAAGCGCCAGACGTGCGCGCTCGCGTTGTAGACGGCACCGTCAACCAGTGCGCCAAATACCTCTCGCAGGATCAGTTCAAAGTCGCTGAGTGCCCCGTATGTCTTACGGAGGTAGAGCACGCGAGCGCGTTGCTTGTAGACCTCGATGTGACGGAGAGCGAGCCACGCCAGCGTCCAGCTCTTTGCGCCGCCACGCCCACCGCCGAGAAAGATGTCATAGTTCTCGGGGAGCGTGAGCACACGCTTTTGAAACTCGGATAGCTGCAATTCACTCATCGGAAGAGATCTCTTTCCGAGTGGGCGTCACATCGATGACGCGCGCGTACTGCTCAGGCGTCAGCGCAGCGGGCAACTGGATTTCCACTTTCACGCGGCTTTCGCTTTCGCGAATGATTGGCGTGCTGTCGCGGTAGCCGTGGCGGCTCTTGAGCGCAAAAATTATCGCGACAATCTCGCCGCGCATTGCGGCCTCGTGCAGCTTGCCGACAAGTTGGTCGTGTTCTATGGCGGTCCCGACCTCTAGCGCCTCGCGGGCTCGGTCGTCGAAAGCACGGATTCGCCTGAACACCTCCGTCGAGACGCCAAGTGCTCTAGCAATCGTCGTGACGGAAACTCCGCGCGAAGCAAGTTGCTCGATCAGTTCATATCCGGCGCGGGTTAGCTCTGTTGCGGGGCCTTCCTTCCGGTAGCTGGGACGGGCTCGCGTGAACGGTCCGGTGAGTGTCTGTAGGGGTTTGCGCGTTATGTGTGCCATGCCGCAAAGCCTGGCACCGGATGCGGTGTGTGGCGGGTCACAAAGAAAAATGATTGCGGCCCGGATTTACCGGATGCGTGCCGCACGCTAGCACCACCACTACTCAAAAGGTGCCGCGATGAAGGATCTTGAATCTGCGAAGAAGTATCTGACGCGAGAAGAGGCAGCCGAGTTTATTGGCCTGCATGGCCTCCCTTGCTCGCCGAGGACACTGGCGAAACTGGCCTGTCTAGGAGGAGGCCCGCGATATCGCCGATACGGGCGCAATGCCATCTACACCGAAGCCGACCTTGAGCAGTGGATGGAGCAAAAGCTTGACTCCGGGCAGCCAAGCAATGGGACGCGTCTGGACAAAAAAATGGCCCGCTGAAGGCAGGCCAGAAGAGGGGCATTTCGTATGTACAAGTATACCTATGACGCAAATGAAGAGCAATTGACGCCTGCGCAGCGCAGACGGTTTCAGTTCGTGAGAGAAATGACGTTCGGTTTCCATGACGTCAACATCGAGCACGGCGGTAAGTTGTACCGCTTCACAACGCCGAGCGAAGGTGCGTTCTACTTCGCAACGCATCTGGATGCAGGGCTCTCGCTCTTTGACTTAGGCGAAACTCCGTGGTTCGTTGTGGAAGTGATAACTCGGCATGAGGCGCAACTGATTTCGAGAGCGCTGACCAAACTCGGATTTTGGTTCCCGATTCGCCTTGCAACGAAGTACGGCTTCGCTCTGATTTTCCGCTTCAATTTCAACTATGGACCGGCTCAGTTTTGTGGCATGTGCGAACGTGCGCTTGAGGGACTGGCCGAACGTTTTGGGTCGGTGCGATTTGGTGTGCACGGATCGGACTGCTTCCTGGTCGTTCGAGACGTGCTGTTGATTCCGGAGATCATAGACGTCAACGACCACGACCTGCTCAGTCGGGTTGCGAATCCTTCGCAGCTTTGGGAGGGCGCATGACAGCGCACTTCAAACCTTATAAGGACTTGCCCAATCCGCTTCCATCCGTGCCAAAGCTCCCTCCAGACCTGATCCCGGCATCATTGCGCCCTTGGGTTGTCGATATCGCCGAACGTATGGGCTGCCCCGTGGACTTCCCGGGTGCCGCGGCAATGGTCTGCCTGAGTTCAGTCGTTGGGCGACAGCTAGCGATTCGGCCCATGCAAAACGACGACTGGACCGTCGTTCCAAATCTATGGGGTGCGGTCGTAGGTAGGCCGGGCATGTTGAAGTCGCCCGCGCTAGCTGAGGTCAAGCGTCCGCTCCGAGAGTTGGAGCAGCGTGCGCGCCGGGAGCATGAACAGGCACTACTGCTCCACAAGGCGGGCGGCAAAGTGCGGGCCGCTGCAAGCAAGGCAGCAGAAAAGGTAATAGAGGCAGAGGTCAAGAACCGCAACTTCAAGGAGGCCGAGCGACTCGCGACTGAGGCCGTTCAGCAGGAGGAAGTTCCCGCGCCAGAGCGCCGACGCTACGTGACCAACGACACGACCGTCGAAAAGCTCGGCGAGCTTCTTTCCGTCAATCCTCGCGGTTTGCTGGTTTTCCGTGATGAGTTGACCGGATGGCTTCTCAGCCTCGACAAGCAGGGGCAAGAGGGGGCGCGGTCATTCTTCCTCGAAGCGTGGAACGGCAACGGTGACTTCACGTCCGACCGAATTGGACGCGGCACGATCGACATTGATGCAACGTGCGTCAGCGTGCTTGGTGGCATTCAACCTGGCCCACTGTCGATGTACCTTCGCCATGCGCTAGACGGCGGCACGGGTGATGATGGCTTACTCCAACGGTTGCAATTGGCTGTATGGCCCGACGCGCCGGATGATTGGGACGAGTGCGACCGGCCGCCGGATCGAGAGGCGAGGGAAGCAGCGTTTCAGACGTTCTTTCGGCTAGACAGGATTGATCCAGTTGCGGTAGGGGCAACCATTCTGGAAGGCGGAATCCCATACGTGCGCTTTGACGCAGACGCACAGGAGCTATTTCGTGAATGGCGGGGTGATCTTGAGTACACGTTGCGCAGGTTTGACGGCCATCCAGCAATTGAGGCCGTCACCGCAAAGCAGCGATCTCTTGTGCCGAGCATAGCGTTGCTGATCCATCTCGCCGACAACCCGCAAGGCGGACCCGTCTCGTGCGACGCATTGCGAATGGCGATCGACTGGGCAGAGTACCTTGCCGCACATTCGAAGCGAATATTTGCTCCGGCGCTGTTCGGTCCCTTGACGGCCGCGCGCGAGCTGGCACGGCATATTCGCAAGGGCAAGCTCCCTGACGTCTTCCAGGCCAAGTTCATCTACGACAAGGGATGGGCCGGGCTGACCGACTCCGTCGAAGTCGGCAAGGCGCTGGACGTTCTGGAAAACTACGGCTGGGTCTGCAGCGTGGAGCAGAGGACGAAGGGCAGGCCGAGGACGGACTGGCATTTGCATCCGGAGTTGCGACCAGTGCTGCCCGCTCTACGGAGGTGATTCGCCGTGGTCATATTGGTCCAGCTCGGCGATTTCTGGGTAGCATGTTTCCGAACTACGCCTCTGGTATACAAGCTTCCGAATTCGGGTTGCGAATTGATCACTGATCATTCTTCCTGCCGATCGAAATGCGAAAGCCGCAACATGTCTGTTGTTTTTGAACAAATTCCCGATCAACTCGTCGGCACCCACCAGCTTGACGAGTCCAGCCAGTTCGTCAATCCAAGAACACTCAAACACAAGCACGGCTCCACGTTTCCCAGTGCATGCGTCCGCGGCCTTGGTGAGCTTCCCGCGTAGATGTTCTCGCATCTCGTCCTCATTCATCTGAGGCCCGACAATGCGCACTATCAGATCGTTGGAAACCCTTCCGCCCGCAACCAAATGCCCAAACCTGAAGTTTATTGCTGAACTCGAGATTGGCGATTGCGGGATCTGCATTGCCTGCTCACCTGGGATGCTTCGATTAGAGCGCGGTGTGAGATTTGAACGAATGGTGAGTCCACATGCGAGCGTGCCGTTGCTAGTATCTGACCGAAGAAAAGCTCTCAATTCCTTACCAAATTCTTCGAGCAATGGAGTGCCTGCAAGATCGACCAATCCTGGTCGAACCTCCACAACAAGTTCCCCCTCAAGTTTCAATTCGACAGCGGCGTGCGCAACGAGATCAGCAACGGCTCGTGCAGAATCCGACTTGAGTTTAGCGAAGAAGTCTGACGAGAGACGCTTGCATTCGACTTCCCATTCTAGCTCTCCAGAACGAGCCATGAACTCAGGCCTTTCTTTGAACCACTCTATTGAAGCGCGATAGCGCGTCATATAAAAGTGGGCGATTTCCCACTCCACGATGAGTGGGAAAAATTGGCCGTCAATGCTCAAGAGGCGAGCGACGTGATCCTTCTTTCTAGATTCATTAAGCGTCGGCGCTATCCATCTACATAGATTAGCGACATAGAGCAGGTAGGAAATGTGTAGCCCCTTCATTGACCGCAATTTTAAGGGTCGATTCCCTCCCATAGTCAGCTTCTCGAATTCTACAAGCGCATCAACAATCGGCTGATCCTCTAGCAGCCAGTATGCTTGTGTTCGAGACCCAAGGGTCTGCCTTTGGAGAAACTTCATTGTCGCGGTTTTGACTCGCTCTGCTCCCAAGAACGCCCTAAGTTTTCGAATCAGTGCTTCCGCCTGCGCCGGATCAGGCGGAATATCATGGAGGTCCGCCGTTTTCCGTTTCAGCATAAATATGGCCTGTCCCGCTTGTTCTTTGCGGTAGGAGTTGGCGGACCGAGGATGGATTGGGAACTCCAGGCACGAGCTGCCATTTTGAAAGCACGATCATGTAGGTTCAGGTGAGTCGGGCGGCTGGCTATTTGTCGCCAGATTTTCCAATCCATCCTGATACTGTTCCTCGTACTGCCTTGAGTAAACTAGATCCTCCGCCTCTACGCGATCGTAATAGTAAAAATCATATCCAGTTCCTTTGGACGCACGTTCCGTTGCAGTACTTGGTTGCTCTTTTCGACACACCATGTTGTATAGAAAAATATGGAATCCGGTAGTGATCTCTTGCGCGGTTACCGTCCACCTCGGCCCGATGACGTAGTCTATTTTCCCACACGACAAGAACAGCTGCATTGCGACTGCGCGAAGCCCGCCACGGCAACAGCCAAGCATCAGAATCGAACCAAAATTCAAGCAATCCGAGACGCAAAGCGAGGCGGCGAAATCTGACCAAGAGAAAGCCGTGCTGGAATCAGCTTCGCCGAATCCAAACAAATCCGCGTGCGCGCCAAGGTACAGAAAATCAAACCGGCTCATAGTGGCCATATCGGCGACGAACTTATCAAGATTTTCAAGGTTCACGGTGACATGCTCGATCCCGAACATATCGCAGATCGAGGTAATATTTACGATCTCGTCAGCGCAAACGTCCTTGCTCGCGCGCATTAGCAGCATTCTTTTCGGCATTGTATTACCTGCTCAGTCTGGATGCTGATGATAGGCAGCTCGCACTTCAGGGACTTGCTCTACTAGAAACGCAAGGACAGTCAACGAATGCCTCATCAGGGAATCATTTCGAACGGATGAGTACGGCCCATACTTGCCGCCGTGGAATAAATTGTTTCGTACGCGCTTGATGCTTTCGATGCTTCGCCTGACCGCACTTCCCTTTGGAAGCGGTACAGCGCGCCATCTGTCTTCACCACACACCATCTCCTTACGCGGGGCGCACTCATCGTCCGCGAGCTCTTTCAGCGAAGCCTCCAAGCCTCCGTGCGATAGGTCGAGCGTACGGTCGTCTAGTTCCTGGCAATACTTTCGCCAGTCAGGAACAACAACGCCATTCACAATTCGGCAACGACCTGACTCTTTTAGAGCGAATTCTAGACGTGCAAAGGTCGCAAAGAACCTGTATGCAAGGTGCGGATTAAAATGCTGCTCGCTATACGGATCGAACATAGAAATGATGTCCCTGAGGCTTTGGCCGTAGTGTTAAGCGTGACACATCACTGCTTCGATAGCCGGCGCTTTGGCCCCTTTTGCGGGCGGTTTGCCCTGGCAATTTTGGCTGTGCCCCGGCGCAGCAGTTTTACCTGCCCGCAAAAGCAGCCAAAGGCAGCGGCGCCTTTGCAAGGGGGAGGTGGAAGCCCGCCACGCCATGCGCAGCAAGGCTTTGCGGGCGGGTCGGCCACGGTAGTAACCCGGTAGTAACCCGAATGGCGGATTTCTGGCGGAAAGTACCCGGCACGCGGACACTTTTTGCGGCCCGGCGCGGGTGCCTGGGCGTGGTTACTAGCCGGTTACTAGCGCACGGTTTTGCGTATACGTGTGCGCTAAAAAGTGCTGTAACGCCTTGTTTTTATTGGCGACCCCGGCCCGATTCGAACGGGCGACCTTCCCCTTAGGAGGGGGACGCTCTATCCAGCTGAGCTACGGGGCCGCAGCGTTGCGTGCAGCCCCGGAATTGTCCCACATGCGCGATCAAATGCCGAAGCGCGGCACTATCAGATCAGCGTAAGCGTGCCCTTCATCAGGGACCAGTGGCCCGGGAATGAGCAAAAGAAGGTATAGCTGCCCGCGGCATCGAGCTTGCCCGGTGCAAAAGTGATCGAAGCTTTTTCACCCGCGCCGATGACCTTGGTGTGGGCGATCACGCGCGTGTCACCAGCCTTGAGGTAATCCTTGTCCAAGCCGGCAGCCATGCCGTCATTTGCAACGGCTTGCAGATCCGAGGTCTTCACCAATACCCAGTTGTGGCCCATGACATTCTTGGCCAGCTTGCCGGAATGGCTCAGGTTGACGGTGAACTCGGCGCAGGATTTCGGCACGTCGATATTCTTCAGGTTGAACTGCATGGCGTCATTGCCATCGATATCAACCGAACAGGCCGCGAAGGCCGAGGTGGAAGCAAAAAGCACGGATGCAGCAAGCAAAAGGCGACCAATCATGGCGGTTCTCCTGTGGTAAATCATGAAGCAGCCCCTCGCGTGGATTGCCACGGGAGCTGCGTATCCGTTGAAATGCGGATGGTAACGCCAATCAAAAGGTTGCCAGTGATGGTCTTTTGTCGCAGTGCGGCAAATCAATTGCCCAACTGCATGCGCAGCCCAAGATGCACTGCAATGTCGGCACTGTGCAGGGCAGGAACATCTTCGCCCAGCGTGGCAACGATTTCGCCCCGTTGTCCCAGCTTCCTGATCAATCCGAAGCTGAGCTGGTTGCCGGCGGATCCCGGCAGGGCAGGCAGGCCCCGATACAGCGTGTCGTGGGCGTCAGACTGCACAACGGCACTCCATTGCGAGCCCAGCCGATAGCGCAGCAACACGCTGGCGAAGGACACCATGGGATGGGTTTTGGCCGTGAACCGTTCGTCGTCGCCGCGAGCGAGCATACCCAGCCGTGCGCCCAACAGCCATCGCTCGCCCATCGGTTTCAAGGTGGATATGGCCAGGGACAGGTCGGCGTCACGGCTTTCCTCGATGAACAGGCCTTCGCTGACCGGAATGCTGGCGCCGAGGGAAAGCACGACGCGTCCAAACGAGTCGGTTTGCCACTGGCGATTCAGGTCCAGCTGAAGCGGGCCTACGGAAGTTTCAGGTCTGTCCAGCAGCACCGTTTGCTGGGTGCCGCGATTCAATGCCACGAACGGGGCCACGGTATCGAGTTGGCCGCGATCGCCATTGTCGAATCCAAAGATGCGGTGAAAACGTTCCACCGGCCCGTCAAGAAAACCGGCACTCGCGCGCCATTGGCTCAGGCTGATGCGCGCACTCCATTCATCGTTCCAGGCATAGGTCAGGCTGAGGCGAGATTCCCTGGATTCGAGGTCAACCAGTACACGGGTGTCATCGCGTGACTGTCCCAGCTCGGTATTGCTGATCGTGACCGAGGTATCCAGCAGCCAGGTTCCGCTGTCGGGTACGGTCGGTGCCGGCGGCAGCCCCAAGTCGAGGGCAAACGGGTTCTGGTTGCGGGTCGCAAGCCAGCCTGGGGCAAGCTCGACGGCTTCTGTGCTGAGTGTCAGGCTGAGCAGCAGGACGCCCGACATCAGCTGATGCATTTTCAAGTTCATCGCGCCATCACACGGAAATATCTGGGAAAAATCCGCTCAACTCGAAACGGCATCACATGCGGAAAACACCAAAACGACCCTGTTCGATGGGTGCGTTCATGGACGCCGAGATGGCCAGGCCAAGCACCCGACGGGTGTCGACGGGATCGATCACTCCGTCGTCCCACAGGCGCGCACTGGCGTAGTAGGGATGGCCCTGCTGCTCGTATTGTTCCCGGATCGGAGCCTTGAATGCGGCTTCTTCTTCAGCCGACCAGGACTTGCCGCTGGCCTCGATGCCATCACGCTTGACCGTGGCCAACACGCAGGCCGCCTGCTCGCCGCCCATCACGCTGATGCGCGAATTCGGCCACATCCACAGGAAGCGGGCACCGTAGGCGCGGCCGCACATGGCGTAGTTGCCGGCGCCGAAACTGCCGCCAATGACGACAGTGAACTTTGGCACGTGCGAGCAAGCAACCGCGGTAACCATCTTGGCACCGTCCTTGGCAATGCCCGCGTTCTCGTATTTGCGACCAACCATGAAGCCGGTGATGTTCTGCAGGAACACCAGCGGAATGTTGCGTTGGTTGCACAGCTCGATGAAATGCGCACCCTTGAGCGCAGACTCCGCAAACAGGATGCCGTTGTTGGCGACGATGCCCACCGGATAGCCGTGGATGTGGGCGAATCCGGTGACCAGTGTCTTGGCATAGCGCGCCTTGAACTCGCTGAATTCCGAGGCATCGACAATGCGCGCAATCAATTCGCGGATGTCGAACGGGATGCGGGTTTCGCGGGGCACGATGCCGTAGATCTCCTCGGCGGCATAGGCAGGCTCGCGAGGTTCCAGCAGCGCCAACGGCATGTGCTTGCTGCGATTCAGATTGCCGACCAGGTCACGCGCAATGCTGAGCGCATGTGCATCGTTTTCGGCGAAGTGATCGGCCACGCCGGAAATGGAGGTATGTACCTCGGCACCGCCGAGTGCTTCGGCATCGACCACTTCGCCCGTGGCGGCTTTTACCAGCGGCGGACCACCAAGAAAGATCGTGCCTTGCTCCTTGACGATGATGGTTTCATCGCTCATTGCCGGCACATAGGCACCGCCCGCAGTGCAGGAACCCATGACCACGGCGATCTGGGCAATACCCAACGCGCTCATCTGCGCCTGGTTGTAGAAGATGCGCCCGAAATGTTCGCGGTCGGGGAATACCTCGTCCTGCAGCGGCAGGAACGCGCCGCCGGAATCCACCAGGTACACGCAGGGCAGGCGGTTTTCCAGGGCGACCTGCTGTGCACGCAGATGCTTTTTCACGGTCATCGGGAAATAGGTGCCGCCTTTCACGGTGGCGTCGTTGGCGACCACCAGCACTTCCTGGCCCTTGACCCTGCCAATTCCGGTGATGAGTCCCGCGCACGGCGCAGCGTCCTCATACATGCCGTGGGCTGCCAGCGGGGAAATTTCGAGGAAGGGCGATCCGGAATCGAGCAAGGCGCGAATGCGTTCGCGGGGCAGCAGCTTGCCGCGCTCGGTGTGCCGTGCGCGCGCCTTGTCGCCTCCGCCGAGTGAAGCGCGTTGAAGTTGCTGCTTGAGGTCATCGACCAAGCCGCGCAACTGGGCGGTATTGGCCTGGAATTCGGGCGAGCGGGTATCGATCTGCGACTGGATGCGCGGCATGACGGGGAACCCTGCACGGTAAAGATTGGATGACGGCGATGCAGCGTAACCTGCCAATCACCAACCCGCAAAACGAAACCGGCCGCACAAGGCGGCCGGCGGTCTTTCGGGATGAAGCTGGAACTCAGTGCTTCTCGGCTTCCTGCTTGGCCTTGTCAGCAGCCTCTTGAGCCGCCTTGGCTGCGTCATCAGTGGCCGTGGTGGCTGCATCGGCAGCGGCCTTGGTGGCGTCGGCCACGTTGGCAGCGGCATCGGCAGCAGCACCCGTGGCAGCAGCTGCGGCGTCGGTTGCGGCATTTGCGGCGGCATCGGTAGCAGCGCCAACCGCGGCGTTGGTGGCTTCGGCAGCCTTCTGGGCGGCGGCAGCTGCTTCATCGGCAGCCTTGCGGGTGGCTTCGGCGGCATCGGCAGCGGCCTTGGCAGCTGCATCAGCGGCTTCCTGTGCCTGTTTCTGACCGTCGTTGCATGCTGCCAGCCCAAGGGCGAGTGCAGAAGCCAAGATGATACGGATGAAGTTCATGGTGTCCCCTCGAGTGGAAGCGGCGAATCAGGGGTTGCGCAGGATTGCCCGCCGCATTGGCAAAACCGCAGGTTGCAACGCTGAACATGAATCAGCGTTGCAGCCATCACAACAGCATACTGCATTTTTTTTTTGGCCGTCCAACAGGCTGCCTTGTTCAGGCAAGCTCAATGGCGATGGCGGTTGCTTCGCCGCCGCCGATGCACAGCGAGGCTACGCCCCGTTTGCCGCCGCGGGCACGCAGGGCATGGATCAGGGTCACCACCAGACGCGCGCCGGAAGCGCCGATTGGATGGCCAAGGGCACAGGCCCCGCCATTCACGTTGACTTTGGCGTGTGGAATGCCGAGGTCGCGGATCGGCGCCATGGCAACCACGGCAAAGGCTTCGTTGATTTCAAACAGATCGACGCTTTCCACGCTCCAGCCGGCTTTCGCGAGTACGCTCTGGATCGCGCCCACCGGGGCGGTGGTGAACCATTCCGGCTCCTGGGCCAGGGTGGCATGGGCAATGATGCGTGCCAGTGGCTGGATGCCTCGTTTGAAGGCCTCGTCAGCACTCATCACGACGGTTGCCGCGGCGCCATCGGAAATGCTGGATGAGCTGGCCGCGGTCACCGTGCCGTTTTCCTTGCGGAATGCCGGTTTCAGGGTCGGAATCTTGGCCACGTCGGATTTGCCCGGCTGCTCATCCGTGGCATGGGTGACTTCGCCCTTGCGCCCTGCGACGGTGACAGGGACGATTTCTTCCTTGAATGCGCCGGAGGCTATGGCCGCCTGGGCGCGTTCCACGGAAGCCACGGAAAAGGCATCTTGCTCGGCGCGGGTGAAGCCGTATTTGTCGGCGGTGGCCTCGGCGAAAATGCCCATGGCCTTGCCGTCATAGGGATTGGTGAGCCCATCCCAAGCCATGTGGTCGACGGCTTCGAATCCACCGTAACGGTTGCCGGTGCGCGAATTGGGAATCATGTGCGGGGCATTGGTCATGGATTCCATGCCGCCTGCGACCACGACGTGGGCGGAGCCGGCCTTGACCAGATCGTGGGCCAGCATGATGGCCTTCATGCCGGATCCGCACACCTTGTTGATGGTGGTGCAGCCGGCAGACTTGGGCAGTCCTGCGGCAAGAGCGGCCTGGCGCGCCGGAGCCTGGCCCAGGTTGGCCGGCAACACGCAACCCATGATCACCTCATTGACGTCGCTGGGCGCAACCGCGGCCTGCTCCAGTGCCGCCTTGATGGCTGTTGCCCCAAGCGTTGGGGTGGGGACGCCGGTGAACTGGCCGAGAAAGGAACCGATGGCGGTGCGCTTGGCGCCGACGATGACGATGTCGGACATGATGGAATCTCCGTACGAAAGTTGGGTGTGGTCGCTGCGGGTCTTGAGTCAACAGCAAGCATCCGATTATTGCACGATGCCGGGAGACCGGCGGGTTTGTCGGCTGTGGCCCACGCCGGCAGTGCGGACATTCTGTCTGCTGGTTTCTCATTGCAGCCGGGACGGCTGCGCTCCAAACGGCTGCGGCCCAATCGGCTGCGCTCCAGTGCCCTGCGCTTCAGGCGGTTTTGTGCCTGGCGCCACGATTGCCTGATGCACAAGCGACCTGCATGATCGGCGGATGCCCCGAATCCCGGCCTCGCCACCGCGCATCAGCATCCAGCAAGCCCGCAACCTGCACTTGCATGCGCAGGGTTTGCTCACGGCGCCTGCGGCCATGCCAGAGCCCGCGGATCTGCTGGCCTGCATCGAGCGCATGGGCGTCTTGCAAATTGACACCATCCATGTGGTCGCGCGCAGTCCCTACCTGGTGCTGTTTTCGCGCCTTGGGAATTACCCGGCGCACTGGCTGGAACACGCGTTGGAGCAGGGGCGGATCTTCGAGTGCTGGTCCCACGAGGCCTGCTTTGCACCGGCTTCCACGTATGCCTTGCATCAGGCGCACCGCGCGCATGGCGGGCGCGAAAAGCATTGGGCCAGCAAACACGCGTTGCGAGCACACTCGGCCCAGCGAGCTGGAATGGATGCCGTACTGGAGCACATCCGCCAACACGGTCCAAGCAGATCGTCTGATTTCGAGTCTGCACGACGCGAGCCCGGTGGCTGGTGGGCATGGAAGGACGAGAAACGTTGGCTGGAAGCCTTGTTTGCGCGGGGTGAGTTGATGGTTGCCCGACGCGAGCGCTTCCAGCGCGTATATGACTTGAGCGAACGCGTGCTGGAACGCATGCAGATCGAAACCGGAGAGCAGATGCCGCCTCAGGCGGACGTCGCCCGGCAATTGGTACTGGACGCAGTCAGGGCACTGGGCATTGCCCAGGCACGCTGGATCAACGACTATTTCCGCACGACGCCAAGACTCAAGGATGCGGATCTCGCGCCATTGCTCGCAAGCGGCACGCTGCTTCCGGTAAATGTCAGCGGTTGGCAGCAGCCGGCCTACGTGCATCGCGACCACGCCGGGGCCTTGCAGGCATGCGTGAAGGACACATTGCAGGCCACGCACACCGCGCTGCTCTCGCCGTTTGATCCGCTGGTCTGGGATCGCGAACGTGGCCAGGCCATGTTCGATTTCGACTACACCCTCGAGTGCTATGTGCCGGAGGCCAAGCGTCGCTACGGATACTTTGTGCTGCCCGTCCTGCATTGCGGTCGGATCGTGGCCCGACTGGATGCCAAGGCGCATCGCGAGTCGGGTGAGTTCGAGATCAAGCAGATTCATCTGCAGCCGGGAGTTGAACCCGCGACGGAACTGGCCGGGGGCCTTGCGGCCGCAATCCGGCGATGCGCGGATTGGCATGCAACGCCCAAGGTGCGCGTGCGCCGCAGCAGGCCAGTCGGGTTTGCCGCGTTGCTGCGCAAGGCGCTGATACAAGGTTAGGGAAGGTCTGAACAAGTATTGTCGCGAGCAAGCTCGCTCCCACCGTTGCTTGATATTGTGGGAGCGAGCTTGCTCGCGACGAATGAGTTCCGTACTTGTTCAGAGTTTCCCCAGGGGCCTGCGCGGCAGAAGCCATCCGGTTGCAACGACGCTGTCATCGATTGATTGGATCAATCCTCAGGATTGCATAGAGCCCGCTATGCGCACCCTCCGATTGATCCACTGAATCGCGTCAACGTCGTTTCGCTTCGAATTCATTCTGCCGCGCAGGCTCCTGAACACCATGCTGCGTTTCATCGAGCCGCCGGCTCTGCCAGAATCCGCGATCCCCAGCCAGCACCCGAGCCAGCCGCATGCAGTTTGAGCACGGCATCAGCGCCATCGACACCGGCTTCAACCGACCCAGGTTCGATGCCAGTCATCTGATCATCGAAGCGGGCCGTGCCGCCTTCATCGATGTCGGCACCAACTATTCCATCCCTGCGCTGTTGGCCGCACTTGAAGACAAGGGCATCGCGCGCAGCGCAGTTGAGCTCGTGATCGTGACCCACGTGCACCTGGATCATGCGGGCGGTGCCGGCGAAATCCTGACCCACCTGCCCAATGCGAAGCTGGCCGTGCATCCGCGCGGTGCACCGCACATGATCAATCCGGCGCGCCTGGTGGCCAGCGCATCATCCGTGTACGGCGCCGAACAAGTCGCACAAACCTACGGCGAACTGGTGCCGGTACCGCCCGAGCGCATCATCGAGGTTCGCGACGAAACAGTGCTTGAACTGGCTGGGCGCGCATTGCGTTGCCTCGATACGCCGGGTCACGCACGCCATCATTTCTGCGTGTGGGACGCGCGTTCGCGCTCGGTGTTCAGTGGCGACACGTTTGGCGTTTCCTATCGCGAGTTCGATACGGCCAAGGGTGCCTTCATCCTGCCCACCACGACACCGGTACAGTTTGATCCGATCGCCATGAAGGGTTCGATCGCGCGACTGTTGTTGCTCGATCCGCAAGCGATCTACCTCACCCACTACAGCCGCGTGCAGGATGTGAAGCGACTTGCCGCGGACCTGTTCGAGGTGATCAATGCCATGGTGGCCATCGCGGAAGCCTCGCGCGAAAGCGCGCATCGCCACGAAGCACTGAAAGACGAGTTGGAAAGGCTGTACCTTGATCGCGCGCAGCAGCACGGCTGCACGATGTCACGTGAGGACATGGCCGCGCTGCTGGCCACCGATGTCGAGCTCAATGCCCAAGGTCTGGAGATCTGGCTGGAACACGGCCGACGCTGAAAGCGGGCAACCGCTACCCTCATCCGCCTTCGGCATCCCGGATCAAGTCCGGGACAGGCTCTACTTTTGCCCGCAGGAGAAGGGAGGCGTTGCACTGGGGGGCCTGGTGTTGCTCGTCATCCAGGAATCGCGAAGCGATATCCGGGACCCAGTGTCTTTGCGGTTGAATGAATTACGGCACTGTTTTCCGCCAGCGGGAGAGGGGAGAAAAGCGGAATCCCGTTTTGCTTTTTGCTATCCCGAATCCCGGTTTTCAACAGCCGAATGGCTGGTCATCCCGAATTCACCGCCAAACGCGGCGGATCAGCTCATGGAAATGATGCACGCCGCGTTCACGCTTCGGGCTGACCCGTCCCGCTTCGTAGGAGCCGGAGGCCAGGCCTCGTTGCACGCGTTCGCAGATGGCGATGTCTTCCACTTGCACTTCGTCGCTGAAGGCCAGGTCGCGGGCGCGCCGCTCCAACTCGTCGCTGTCTTCGCAGGGCGGGTAATAGAAATCGAAGTCGACGCGGCAGTGATCCGCGCTGATCGGCACGACCCGATTGGTCTGCAGGCGTCCGGGAAGGATGTTGAGCATGGTGTTGGGGAAGATGAAGTAGTAGAGCGCTTCGCCGGAGCCATAGAAATTGGTGGTCCGATCCAGTGGACTGGATTGCAGCGAATGCCAGGTCGCGGTCTCAGTCTGGTAGCTGCGGTAGTCGAGCAGCTTGTTCAGGCCTGGATGGATGTGCGGCAGGTGATAGCCCTCGAGGAAATTGTCGACATAGGTTTTCCAGTTCGCCGCGATTGAATAGCTGATGCGCTGGTGATGCGCATACGCGCTGAAGTCGATGGTGCCGAGGCGTTCATCCATGCCTTCAAGCACCTCGGCCAGCGGTGGTGGCTGCTCGATGGCCACGAAAACGAGCCCACGCCAGACTTCAAGGCGCGCCTGCGGCAGGCGGATCTCGCTGATGTTGAAATCCGCGGCTTCGCGCATTTCCGGGGCGCTGCGCAGTTGCCCTGAGAGTGTGTAGGTCCAGCCGTGATACTGGCAGTGCAGCGCACGCGCACCGCGTCCGTCACAACTTGCCAGCGGGCCGGCGCGATGGCGGCAGACGTTGTGCAAGGCGCGCAGTTCGCCGTCTTCTCCGCGCACCAGTACCAGTGGCACGCCAGCCACTTCCGCAACCACGTGATCGCCCACGGCTGCCAGTTGCTGCACATGCGCCACGCATTGCCAGCTGCGCGCGAATACCCGCCGTTGTTCCTCGGCGTGCACTTCCGCCGAGGTGTACAGCAGTGCAGGCAGCGTCTTCGCGTTGTCCAGAGGCTGCGGAGTCGTCCAGGCGTCGTTGGGCAAGGCAGTCATGGTTTGCGGATTTCCGGGGGTGCATTTCGAGTCGGTTAGTTTGTCAGGTGTGCGGCCATTGCACCTCGCCCTGGATCACGGTCTGGGTGAGTCCTCCGACCCACACGCTGGCGTCGGCGTCGATGCGCAGCACCAACTCGGCATCGTGGCCCATTTCCCGGCCCTGGCTGACGCTATAGCCGCGCGCCAAAGCCCCATCGGGTTCACTTGCTGCGATGTAGGCGGCAACCAGTCCGTTGGCAGCGCCCGAGGCGGGGTCTTCGACGATGCCGACACCTGCAGGAAACGCGCGCAGGACAAGATCGTGTCCCGCTTCGTCGCTGCGCGCAAAAATGCACAAGCCAAGGCTGTTGCTATCGAGGGCAATCTTCTTGAGTGCGGCGTGGTCCGGTTGCCAGGCGCGCACGGCGGCGACGCTGGCGAACTCGGCCAGCCACCAGCGACGCCCGCCTTCCACCAGCGCTGGAGGCAGGCGACCCAGCGCTACACGAGCCAAGGTGCTTTCCAGCAGGCTGCCGACCTTGATGCCGGTGTGCACAATGCGCGCTGCGGGAGCCTGGATGAACAGACGACGTGCATCTCCTTCACCCTCGATGCGCACCGGCAACAAACCAGCCTGGCATTCCTGGATCAGGATTCCATCGCGCGCCTGCGCGAAACCGCTGAGCAAGGCCACATGTGCACTGCCGATCGACGGATGACCGGCAAAGGCAATTTCCTTGTCGGGCATGAAGATGCGCAGGCGATAACTGGCTTCCGCGGCGGTGGGGCGCAACAGGAAGGTCGTTTCGACAATATCCGTCCACTTGGCGAAGGCCTGCATGGCGGCATCGCTCCAGTCATCCGCGCCCACCACAACGCCCAGGGGATTTCCGCCGCCGGGGCGATGGCTGAAGACGTCGAGCTGGTAGTAGGAGTGCGAGGCCATGTCGACTTGCGGGTATACGGTGGTTCAGGTGCGGGGATTATGCACGGCAGGCGCGCAGCACGACGGGGTCGGGCTTGTCACGATACAGTTCCGGTGTAGGCTCGACGCCTTGCACAGGTCTTGGAATCTCTTTTGGCAGTCTTTACGTCAAGCGGAAATGCTGCATGATCACCGTTCACCACCTCGACAACTCGCGTTCGCAACGGATCCTCTGGCTGCTGGAGGAGCTGGGTCTTCATTACGAGATCGTCCAGTACCGGCGTGACCCCAAGACCCTGCTTGCGCCTGCCTCGTTGCGTGCGATCCATCCGCTGGGCAAGGCGCCGGTGCTGGTCGATGGTGAAAACACGTTGGCCGAGTCCGGCGCCATCATCGAATACCTGGTGGATCGATACGGCGAGGCCACCCTCAAGCCGCAGGCAGATTCCGCCGCGCGACTTCGCTACACCTACTGGTTGCATTACGCGGAAGGTTCGGCCATGCCGCCCTTGCTGCTCAATCTGGTGTTTTCGCGCATGCGCAGTGCGCCGATGCCTTTCTTCGTGAAGCCGGTGGCCAAGGCGCTGGCCGGCAAGGTGCTGAGCCAGTTCGTCGAACCGCAATTGCGCCAGCATCGTGACTATCTGGAGGGCGAGATGTCCCGTCACGCCTGGTTTGCCGGCGAAGCATTCAGCGCAGCAGATATCCAGATGAGTTTTCCCATCGAGGCGATGAAGGCGCGTGGAGTCATCGATGCAGGACAACCCCGACTGATTGACTGGCTTGCTCGCATCCACGCGCGTCCTGCTTACCAGCGTGCACTGGAGCGAGGCGGTCCATTCGATGTGCTGCGTTGATCTCACTTTCAAGTTGTACGTCAGGACCTGGCATTGAACGCAATGCCGGATGTCTGGAGCATGTCCGCCGTCTTGATCAATGCGGCTGCGCTGCTGTTGGCGCTCGGCTTCCGGCGCAATCGTGCCGTCGTTTTGCTGGCCATCCTGACCGCCGGCGCCCTGGCCCTGTCGAATGCATGGTCAGCCTTGCCGATCGCGCGTGGCCTCGATGCCATTCGCATGTTCACGCCCTGGCTGTTGCTGATTGCGGTGGCTCTGCCGGAGCGACGCCTTTTGGCGAGGCGCAACCTGATGGTGCTCGGCGGACTGCTGCTTGCGAGCTGGCTCACGCTGGCGGCGCCCGCGCATGTCTGGTCGGGACTGCGCGATGCATTGCCATTGGGCCTGATTGCACAAGAACCCGGCAAGCTGGCCGCGATCCTCGTGCTGCTGGCGGCCCTGGTTTGTTTCCTGCGCGGCATCTCGAGCCGGCTCATGCTGGACTGGATGCTGGGTGTCGCGCTGGTTCTGACCAGCATCGCATTGCTGCCGGCAGTTCCATCCACAGCCAAACACACATTGCTGGCACTCGCAGGTGCATCGGCCGTGATCGGGATCTTGCATGCGTCTTATCGCATGGCTTTCGTCGACGGATTGGCCGGCTTGCCCAATCGACGTTCACTGGATGAGGCGCTGGCCCGGATATCCGGAGATTTTGCCCTGGCCATGGTGGATATCGACCACTTCAAGCAATTCAACGACAAGTACGGACATGCCATCGGAGATCGCGCGTTGCGCGCGGTTGCCGCGCGTTTGCGCAACTTGCGCGGCGTGCGCGCCTTCCGCTACGGCGGCGAGGAGTTCTGCCTGCTGTTCGGGGCAGGGCAGAAACGCAATGCCCGCGAAATCTGCGAGAACCTGCGCACCGAGATTGCCGACATGCGCCTGCCGATCCGCTCGCGCAACAGCAAGCAAAATTCGACCACGCGAACCCTGATAAAGCTCACCATCAGCATCGGCTTGGCCGAACGCGGTGCACGCCTGCGCAGCCCGCCCGACATGCTCATCGCCGCCGACAAGGCCCTGTACAAGGCCAAGGCGGCCGGACGCAACCGGGTGGTTATCCTTTGATCGAGACTGCGGTCGCGCGCTTGATCGGGGTCAAGGCGGGGCTGCGACCGGCCGACTAGTCTGGCCGCCATGGAAAATCGCGCAGCCCTGGTGGCCCCCCAATTCGATCGTGAGCTGATCGCCCGCTACGACGTGAACGCGCCGCGTTACACGTCCTATCCGACGGCCCTGCATTTTCGCGACGACTTTTCGGAAGCGGATTTGTTCGACTGCATTCGCGCATCGAATGACGATCCCATTCCGCGCGATCTTTCCACATACATCCACGTTCCGTTCTGCCTGTCGCCCTGTTTCTACTGCGGTTGTGCGCGCATCATCACCCACGACAAGCGCAAGGCCGATACCTACCTGACCCGCCTTTACCGCGAGATCGAGCAAGTTGCGGCGCGCTTCGACCGCGATCGTCGCCTCGTGCAGCTGCATTTTGGTGGCGGTACACCGAACTTTCTCAACATCACCCAGATGCTGGAGCTGATCGAATCCCTGGGGCGGCATTTCTCGTTCAGCCGCGATGCGGGGCGCGAGTTCGGAATCGAGCTGGATCCGCGTTTCTGCGATGGGGATTACGCGCGGCAGGTGGCGGAGGCGGGCATCAATCGGGTTTCCATTGGTGTGCAGGACTTCGATCCCGCGGTGCAGCAGGCGGTGAACCGCATCCAGAGCGTAGAGGAAACTGCTGACGTGATGCAGGGTGCACGCAAGGGTGGCGTGCGCTCGATCAATCTTGACCTGATCTACGGGCTGCCGAAACAGACGCCGGAGGGTTTTGCGCGCACGCTGGAACAGGTCATTGCACTCAAACCCGACCGCATCGCTGCCTACGGCTATGCGCACCTGCCGGAACGTTTCAAGGCCCAGCGCCAGATCGACAAGTACGACCTGCCGGATGCAACTACCCGCCTGACCCTGCTGCAATCCTGCGTGTCGATGCTGACTGCCGCCGGTTATGTGCACATCGGCGTCGATCATTTTGCTCTACCGGGCGACGACCTGGCTCAGGCCCTGGTCAATGGCACCCTGCAGCGCAATTTCCAGGGCTATTCAACGCACGCGGCCTGCGACCTGATCGGTTTCGGCATGAGTGCCATCAGCCGCATCGCCAGGGGGTTCAGCCAGAACGCCAAGGATCTTCCCGGCTACTACATGGCTCTGGACAACGGGCGCCTGCCCGTGGCCCGGGGCAGGCTGCTCAGCGAGGACGACTTGCTGCGTTCCGATCTCATCCAGCAACTCATGTGCGGGGGCGTACTGGACATTCCCTCGTTTGAGGCACGACATCCTGTAGAATTCGCTCATTATTTCCGGCAGTCGCTGGCCCGACTGCAGCCGCTGGTTGATGACGGACTCGTCACCTGTTCGTCGCAACGCATTGAAACCACGGCGCGGGGCCAATTGCTGCTGCGGAACATTGCACAGTGTTTTGACGCATACATCGAAGGCTCGGACAACCGCTACTCGCGCGCAGTGTGAGGGCGCGAGCAGAAGGGTTGCAGGATGGGCTACAGCGAGAGTACCGGCGGTCGCAAGGCGGTGTTCAATCCGATCGCCGATGATGGCAATGAGTACAAGTTCTGCTCAACGTGCGCGTTCGGTTCGGTCTGCGTTGGCCATGGCGTCGACAAGATCGGCCTGACCGAGCTGCATTGCCTGGTCGAGCATGCCGGCCCCTTTCGTACAGGCGATGCCATCTTTCGGCACGGGGACCGCTTCTCGGCGGTGTATGCCGTGCGCGCGGGAACCGTGAAGACTTCGCAGGTTGATCGCGAGGGCAGGGAATTGATCCTCGGCTTCCATTTGCCGGGCGAGCTGATCGGCCTCAATGCAATCCACACCGAAATCTACCCATGCGATGCCATCGCGCTGGAAACCGTGGAGGTCTGCCGGTTTTCGTTTCCCGCACTGGCCACCCTGGCCACGCGCATTCCGCAGATCCAGAAGGAATTGTTCCGGCGCCTGAGCAAGGACATCGGCGATGCCAGCCAGCGCATCCAGGAGTCCACGGCCGACGAACGCCTGGCGGCATTCATCCTCAATCTGTGCGCGCGCTACGAAGCGCGCGGATTTGCGGCCAACGCATTGCGGCTTTCAATGCCGCGTAGCGACATCGCCAATTACCTGGGGCTTGCCGCGGAAACGGTGAGCCGCGTGCTGCGCAGGTTCCAGGATTCCGGGCTGCTGGTGGTGGAAGGTCGGGAAGTCAGCCTCAAGAACCCCGCCGGTCTGCGCGAGGTGGCGCGCAACATCCTCCCGGACTAATGACCAAGGATGGTCGGAATGCAGGGTGGATCTTCGGGTTTCCACAGGGATCCCGGCCAGCGCGAGGCGGCCACGGTTGAATTGGCTGAGTGCCTCGCGATTTGGCAGCAAGCACGCAGGCGCCACATGCGCCATACGGTATGCCCGATGCGATTCGTCAACCGTCAGATTCCGTCGTCAGCGGCCAGCCATCGAGATTCAACGTAGACAGACATGAACCAATCAGGCAACAGGCAATGGGCTCGCGAGGCCCTAGCCACATTGAAACGCGAGTCGGCACGTTCGGCGGACACACACCTGCTGAAGGTGGAGCTGCCCGGTTTCAGCGGTATTGATTTCTATTTCAAGGATGAAGCCTCGCACCCGTCCGGAAGCCTCAAGCACCGCTTGGCGAGGTCCCTGTTCCTGTATGCCCTGTGCAATGGCCGCCTGCATCAGGGGCAGACCGTGGTGGATGCCTCATCGGGCAGCACCGCGATTTCCGAGGCCTGGTTTGCGCGCCTGCTTGGCTTGCCTTTCGTTGCGGTGATGCCGGCCTGTACGGCACCAGCCAAGATCCGTGACGTGCGTGCGCTGGGTGGGGAGTGTGATCTGGTGGAAGATCCGGGCCAGGTGCATGCGCGCGCTGCCGAACATGCGCGCAACGGTGCCTGTCATCTGGATCAGTTTGGTCTGGCCGAGCGCGCAACCGACTGGCGCGGCAACAACAACATCGCCGAGTCCATCCTCCGGCAAATGGAGGGAGAGCCGCATCCAACACCGCAGTGGATCGTGTGTGGCGTGGGCACCGGCGGCACGTCGGCAACCATTGGTCGCTACCTGCGCTATCGCGGCCTGGAAACCCGCCTGTGTGTTGCAGAACCACAAGGTGCTGCGTTTGCCCGGGGCTGGCCAGGACGTGATCGGAACGTGCGCGCCAGCCAACCGACCTTGATCGAAGGCATCGGTCGTCCGCAGGTTGAAAAGAGCTTCATCTTCGAGGTGGTTGATGAGGTGATTGAAGTTGCGGACGCGGCATCCATCGCCGCTGCCTGGGTCCTGCAAACCCTGCTGGGCCGGCGTTATGGCGGATCCTCGGGCACCAACCTGGTCGCCTGCCTGCAACTGGCTTGCGCGATGCGCAAAGCCGGCCAAGGCGGCAGCATCGTCAGCTTGTTGTGCGATCACGGCGAACGCTACGCCGAGACCCTGTTCGATCCGAACTGGCTTGCCCGCCAGGGCGTTGAGTGTTCAGCCTGGGATGTGGCCTTGCGTGCAGTTCAGTGCGATGGCCAGTGGCGGCCACCCTGCTGATGGCAACGTGGCCGTGCCATGAGGTTGGGCGACGCTGATCAAGGTCCGTTCGCCCACCGGATGTCGAAGGGTGAGTACGTGGCGCCTCGAATCCGTTCATGGTTCGACAGGCTCACCACGAACGGAGGGGGTGAGAGCTGTTCATGGTTCGACAGGCTCACCACGAACGGAAGGGGTGAGAGCCGTTCATGGTTCGACAGGCTCATCACGAACGGAGGGGGTGAGAGCCGTTCATGGTTCGACAGGCTCACCACGAACGGGTGATATGAAGGGCTCACCACGAACGGGTGATTTGAAGGGCTCACCACGAACGGAGGGGTGAGAGCCGTTTATGGTTCGACAGGCTCACCAAGAACGGAGGGGGTGAGAGCCGTTCATGGTTCGACGAGCTCACCACGAACGCAGGGGATGAGAGCCTTTCATGGTTCGACTGGCTCACCACGAACGGGTGATTTGAAGGGTTCACCATGAACGGAACCGGCTCGATCGGCGTTGGCTTGTGGCAACGCCGATCCATTGACGCATGGGTCAGTCGGACGCTGCGCTTGACCACAGCGGGTCATCGAACTGGCGCGGATAGTCGGCCACCGCATCGCGCATGGCGGCGATCGCGGCCATGTCGGCCGGATCCTTCTTCAACCTCTGCGCCGCCGATTGCAGCGGAATGATGATCTTGTGCAAGGCGGCGTCGGCATCCGCAGGCAACTTGCAGCGGGTGATGATGTAGGCAACGGCATCCTCGATCTTGCCGGCACGTTCGGCGGCCATGTTGGCCGGCATGTGTCCCATTTCGTGGTGGCGCAAATCATCCAGCGCGGCATGCACGTCCGCCATGCCCTTGCGCAGGTCCGCATCAGCAGTCCAGCGTACGGACTGCGCGTCCGCTGCCGGTGCAGGCGCGTTGGTCTTGTGGTCATGGTGTTCATGATCATGTGCCGGTGGCGCGCCTTGCACCGATGCGGCGAAGGCGAGCGTTGCGATGAGCACTGGGGCATGGCATGGCTTTGACATGTGCAGAATCCTCTTTGGGGTGTATGGTCGCAGTTTGCCGCACATCCACCCATGCGACATTGACCGTGGTCAATTGGGCGCGCGTTGTGATCTCCCGAAGTTGCAAGGCCGCGCGGCAATGATCTGAGTCAATGTGGGTGGTGCCAGGCGCAGGCATCATTGGCGGATGAACGAACGCAGCGATTCAGGCAAGTCATTTCGTGGAGTGCCAATCCGCCTGGTGCGCGGGGAAGCAAGACCCGCGGATGAATCATCTGCCGATGTGGAGGATGTCCGATCCATGAAAGAAGTCCTTTCCGACCTGCCGAAGCTGTTCGCCAGTGCACCGCATCGCATGATGTTCTTCGCCGGCGCCACGGCAGTGATCGTATCCATGCTGTGGTGGGCGTGCTGGTTGGCTGCCAGCTGGTCGGGCCATGCGTTTCCGGTCGCACCCGTTCCGGCGGGTTGGGCACACGCCGTGTTGGCCCAGTACGGCATGCTGCCACCCTTCATCTTCGGTTTCCTGCTGACCGTTTTCCCGCGCTGGATGGGGCAGCCTGGACTGCAGCGCCGCCGCTACGTGCCCGTGTTCATCGGCATGTTTGCAGGCTATCTGCTCGCTCACCTCGGCCTGCTCGACCTGAAGCCGGTTTTGCTGCTTGGCCTTGGCATGATGCTGATGGGTTGGCTCGCCGCACTGCTGGCACTCGGCGGCGTGTTGCTGCGCGCGGGCGGCAAGGACGCGCATGCGCGAAGTTGTTTCGCGGCGTTGGTGCTTGGCTTCGCTGGATTGCTTTCGTTTGCGGCGTTTGTGCTCGGCGCACCGGCAAGCCTGGCCACGTTCTCGATCAAGGCAGGCAGTTTTGCCCTGTTGATTCCGGTGTATTTCACCGTGTGCCATCGCATGGTGCCGTTCTTCAGCGCCAACGTGGTGGGGCAGGGCTATCGCGTGTTCAAGCCGCGCTGGAGCCTGCCCCTGCTGTGGGTGCTGTTGCTTGCGCACCTCGCGCTGGACATGGCCAATCAACTGGCCCTCTTGTGGCTGGTCGATGTGCCGCTTGCGGCCCTGATCCTCGCTCATTGGGTCGGATGGCAACCGTGGAAGTGCCTGAAACCCGGATTGCTCGCCGCCCTGTATATCGCTTTCTTCTGGTTGTTCGTGGCGTTTGCCCTGTATGCCTTGCAGAGCGCCTTGTTCTTCTTCGATCAAGGGTTTCACTTCGCGCGCGCACCGGTGCATGCCCTGACGGTCGGTTTTTTTGGCTCCATGCTGGTGGCCATGGTCACGCGCGTCACCCAGGGGCATTCCGGCCGTCCGCTGCAGATGGGCTGGATCCCCTGGCTGACCTTCGTCATGCTGCAAGGCGTTGCATTGGCCCGCATGTATGCCGAGATCACGCCCGAATCGGCACGCTGGCTGGTGATTGCCGCATTCGGCTGGTTGCTGGCATTCCTGCCCTGGGTGCTGCGATCCTTGTGGATATTCCTGACCCCGCGCATCGATGGCCGGCCGGGCTGACCTGCTCGTCGTCGTGTTATTGATGCGGCCCGCACGCACGCACAGCCTGCCGTCGCAGTGTGGAGCTGGTTGCATTGGTAGAGCCGAGCTTGCTCGGCTGTCGAGTCTGCACAAAGAAGGACTGAACAGATGATCGAGTTCTATCCCCAGATCAAGGCCGTGCACATCATCAGTGTCTTGCTGTCCGGAAGCCTTTTCACGATACGCGGCCTGCTCATGCTGATGCGTTCGCGCACGGTCAATGTGCCCGCCCTGCGTTACCTGTCCTACACCATCGACACCGTTCTGCTCATCAGTGCCCTGGTGCTTGTCGCCATCCTGCACGCCTATCCGTTCCAGCAGCACTGGCTCACCGTGAAAGTGTTGTTGCTGGTGGTGTACATCGTGCTCGGTACGTTGGCCCTCAAGCGCGCACGCAGCCGCAGTGTGCAGGTGTGGTGCTACCTGGCCGCGCTGTGCGTGTTTGCCTTCATGGTCAGCGTGGCGCGCTCGCACAATCCGCTGGGACTGTTTGCCGCGCTGTTGTCCTGATCCGTGCGCAATTGCAGGTTCGGTGATCCGGCAATCACGCTGGCAACGGACGGGTTGCCAGGTATTCGTCAAAGGCGATAGTCGAGGCTGAACCAGAGTTTGCGCCTATCGCTGGCGAAGCCGTCGCTTCGATAATCGGCCACCTTGAGCATTCCGGTGACGCCTTTCCAAAGCGGATAGCTCACGGATGCGTCGAGCTCGTGGCCGTAGTCGCCGCCACCGCGGTCGGCCTGGAAATCGTGCCAGCGAACCGTCCACGAAGCCTTGCCGAATTTGCCTTCGGCGCCCACGAAACGGTCATCCAGTCCATTCGCGGGCGTGTTGCCGAAACGATCGGCCCAGCCATTGAATGCGTGCAGCGACGCATACGGTGTCGAGAATCCGCTTTGCCCGTTGCCGCCGAGCACTTCCTGGCCGAGCTTGAAGGTGACACCGCTCCAGCGCAGGCGTGCCTCGATCAGGCGGTAGGACTCGCTGAATGAAAACGGATTGTCGGCATAGTCGGACTGGTGTGCGTACTCAATCGTCCAGCCGGGCTGCACGCCTTCGCGTTCCATGTCGGCATTCCAGCGCGCGCCCGCGGTGCGCGACGACAGGTCCTGGCGATCGTGGTTCTCCACCAGGTAGGCATACGCCGTGAGCTTTCCCAGTGCGAGCGGCTGGGACAGGTTGATGAGATTGCCATTGAGATCCCACTCACGCAAGAGCGGGTTGGGATTGTTGTGCCCATTCACGCGCAATACGCGGCCAAGCCAGCTGTAGTTCAAGGCTGTGCCGGATTCC
>Ga0116177_10000320_pt1 | contig 36233 bp, 36 predicted proteins | sample AD_STIC10_MetaG_FD_89750 | JGI IMG/M metagenome (GOLD analysis project Ga0116177, IMG submission 89750) | Active sludge microbial communities of municipal wastewater-treating anaerobic digesters from USA - AD_STIC10_MetaG | ecosystem: Engineered > Bioreactor > Anaerobic > Digestate | place: USA... | reverse complement strand
GAATTGAAGTCGCGATTCCCGTGACGGTCAAGATCGAAGTGTCGTCTTCCGAGATTTGCCCGACCATCGCTTTAATCACAAACCTCAGCGACGGGGGTTTTTATGCCGAATATCTGGATTTGCAGTCGGCGTTGACGGTTCGCAATATCCGGGACATTAAAAGCCGCCCCGCGCAAGCGGTTTTCAAACCGCCCCTTTCATCTTCAGACCGTACTTTTGACATTGAAATCATTCGAGTCGAAGTCGCAAGTCGTCAGACCGGACTGGCTGTCCGGTTTATCAATAAACAAGAATCGTAAAATCGATTCGGTTCGGGTCGCTTTTTCCCGAAAAAATCAGTCTCAAAAGCGGGAATCCGGCTATCGGTGCAGAAAATCTTCGAAAGTTTTCCTTTCCCCGATCGGGGGGTTCGTGTCTCCTCTTTCTTCGGATTTTTAAAAATATCCGGTTCGGAATTTTGTTAGCCTTCTAATCTAAAGGGAGGAATCCAAAATGAGAATCATTGCCGTGGCGAATCAAAAAGGCGGATGCGGTAAAACAACGGTTTCGGTCAATCTTTCGGCGTCTTTGGCTTTTCTGGGAAAGAAAGTTCTATTGATCGATCTGGACCCGCAGGCCCATTCCACGTTGGGGCTGGGAGTCAAGGCGGAGGAAGTGATCCGAAGCGTTTACGATATTTTTGACGCGGAAGAGGGCTCTTCCGGGCATATCCCGGATCTTCGCATCCCGCTTTCAAACTTTTTGCATCTGCTGCCTTCGGAGATTATTTTGAGCGCGATCGAGCAGAAACTGGCCGGAGCGCCGGAGCGGGAAAACCGCCTATTTAGGAAACTCCAGGAAATTCAGGGGGAGTATGATTTCGTGTTCATCGATTGCCCCCCCAATCTGGGGCTTTTAACGTTTAATGCGTTCCGGGCCGCCGATGAATTGCTGATTCCGATCGAGTGTTCCTATTTTTCTCTCCACGGATTGACCAAAATTTCCGAAACGGTCAAGTTAATGACCGACGCGCTCGGCCATCAGATTACGGTCCGGGCGCTTTTAAACGATTTTGACGGCCGGACCCGCTTTTCCCGCCGGATACAGGAGGAGCTCCAGCGGTTGTTTTCCCGGAAACTCCTGAGGACCGTAATCCATCACTCCGTCCGGTTGAAAGAAGCCGCCGCTTTGGGGAAGCCGATCTCGGAATACGACCGGAATTCGGTGGTCTTTCAGGATTTCCTTTCACTCAGCGCGGAACTGATTGAACCCGAAGAGGAGAAAACGACGATGGATCATTTTGCGATACCGGCGGTTTTAGAGGAGTCCCGTTCCGTGGTCAGTGAAAAGCCCCTTGACGACGCTCAGATGACGCTTTTTTCGATCAAAGCGCCCGGCGCGCGTTGCGTCCAGATTGCCGGTGATTTTAATAACTGGGTTCCGGAAGAACTGCTGAAACCGATCAAGGCGGACGGGGTTTGGAGGAAGCTTTATCGGTTGGGGAACGGAGCTTATCGCTATAAATTCATTGTCGACGGCGAATGGATGTGCGATCCCGTGAATCCTCACACGGAGGCCAATCCTTTCGGCGGGGCCGATTCCATCATCGAGACGGGAGCCAAGACTGTTGAATCCGGAGTATGAGAAGAAAAACAAGAGAACTCTCGAAGAGGTCTCGCACCTTTTTCTCTCGGGCGCCGATTCTCCCAAAGAAACCAAAACGAATCCGTTTATTTTAGGAGCCGTCGATTCCCTGGAAGAATGCGGGCTTTCGCTGATTCTGTCTTTAGCCGAAAAATCAGGGATCCCTTCCGATGAAGTCCTCCTGGTCGATTTTCACCCTGAAACGGGTCCGGGAGAAACGAAACTCCCCGAAGCGTTCATGCCTCCCCGATGTGATTTGATCCGTCTAGATCCTTGGGAGGATTGGCGGCAGAAATCCTATAACCGGCAAACCAAATTTGTTTTTCTGGATATTCCGTGGCTGTCTCCGAATGCCAGGACCGCCGCCGTTTCGAATTTGGATGGGATCCTTTTCCGGCTGGAGCCTTCGCTGCGATGTCTCAAGCATGCTTACCGCTTGCTGAAAGGAATGGCCGGGATTTTTCACGGCCGGATTTTCGTTGTGTGGAAGGAGGGAACGGTTACCGGGCATTTGAACTCTATCGGAGCCGCATGGAGCGACTTGGCGGAAAGGTTCTTAGGAAAGAAAATAGAATGGTGCGGCGGAATCGATTCGGTTTTATCGGTTATCGGACCGAGAAATTTCGGCAGTTTTGAATGGTCTTTGTTCAAGGACCGGATGCCTCTCGAAGAAACATCGGCATTTTTCGACAAAGGGAAGTTGGCCCCTCCCGAGATTGATGCGTTTTCAGGCCTGGTTAGCCCCGAAAGATTTTCCGTCCTTTTTCCCCGCGCACAGTGATTTCGAGGGCTTCCCGGCCCTGCGGATGAGCCCTCCGGTCAGGAAATCTCCTTGTCAGGGCGGAGATTATTCATATAATAGCTTCTCCACGTGCAAGGAAGGGATTTTCATGACCGAAACGACAAAAATACAGCAAGATATCGAAATCTTAAAACAAGTCCAAGTATTGGATAAGGAAATTTACGACCTGACGCAGGAATTGTTGTCTATTCCCGGGAAGATCTCGGCCTGCGAGCTTTTGTGCGAAGAAGCAAAAAAACAGGTGAAGGACCTTGAAAAGCAACACAAGGATTTTCAGCTGAAGCAGAAAGAGAAGGAATTGGAACTTTCCGAGAAGGAGGAGCAGATCCGGAAATTCCAGGGACAGCTGACCCAGGTCAAGACAAACAAGGAATACAGCGCGATCCAGCATGAGATCGCTTCGGTCAAAGCCGATAACTCTTTGCTTGAGGAAACTATTCTGGTTCTGATGGATGACGTGGAAAAATCCGCCCGGGGACTGGCTCAGGGGCGTGAGAATGAAAAACAGGAAGAGAAAAAACTTCAGGACCAGAAAGCCGAATTCAAGAAAACGGAAGAATCCTTTCGGAAGAAAATCGACGAGCTTCAGGCCCAAAAAAAAGAATTGATGAATCAAGTGGCTCCGGAAACGGCCGTTCTCTATGAAAAAATTCTTGCCAAGAAAAGCGGCGTCGCTTTGGTCCCGATCGAAGGTGAAAATTGCAGCTCCTGCCATATGACTTTACGGGCGCAAGTTGTCAATGAAGTCAGGCTGCTTGAGGCGATTGTGGTTTGCGAGAATTGCTCCCGGATTTTGTACGAGCAAAAGTAGAATTAATCCCCATTAATTTCATCCTTCATCTTCCCGAAATTTTCTAAAACTACCCGTTCTCATTCTCTGTCGCTTAATGATTTTTTGCGGTTTCAGTCTTCCGAACCATTTTTGCCATTATTTCTCCCGAAAATACCTACTAATAGGCTCAATTCCCGGAATTAGCACAAAATATAGATTTTTATCAATACTATTAAAAAATATTACTTTTTTTCTTGACACATAAAGTGGAGGGGGATAGACTTACCGTGCCATTTTGTGGTGGAAAGTGGAGGAAAGTGGGAGACAATGTTTTACGGGGAATATGAACATTCACTGGATAAAAAGGGGAGAATCATTATCCCGTCGTCGTTCCGCGATATTTTGAAAGAACGGTACGCGGACAAGCTTTTCATCGCGAGGGGATTGGATCGCTGCCTTTTTTTGTTCACCGAAGACGAGTGGAAAGCCCTTGAGAAAAAATTCAAGGAATTGTCTTTCACCAAGCAGGGCGCGAGAAATTTCAACCGGATTTTCTTTTCCGGTTCGTGCGAGGTGATTTGCGACAAGCAGGGGAGGGTCCTGATCCCTCAGACCTTGAAGGCGTATGCGGAAATCAAGGAAAACGTCATGATTGTCGGGGTCTCGGACCGTATTGAAATCTGGGCGAAGGAAAAATGGCGGGAGTTTATCGATAATTCCATGAATTCTTTTGAGGACTTGGCGGAAAAGCTTTTGGATTCCAATCCGGAGAAGAGTCGTGAATAAAGAAATTGCGAAAGAGCGTATTTCATCAAATCTAAGTTCAGAGACGGATGCCAATGTGCGGGAATTTCCTAAAAGACAAACGGATGATAAGGGGGGTGAGGCTATGGTGTATCACGCAAGGAATGACAGGATGGGGGAGAAGGTCATGTCGGTGGATATTCTGACCTGTTCCTCTCGTCTTGACGCTGCGGCAATGGTCAAGATCAAGCAGAGAATGAACCAGCTGCTCAGGAGAAATCACAAGAAAGTGCTTTTGGACCTTGTGAAAACAAGGCAGGTGGATCTTGCGGGATTGGGGATTCTGATCGAGAGAATTAAGCTCTTACGTTCCCTGAACGGCGACGTTAAACTCTGCAACCTGCACCGTCAGGTTTCGGAGACGTTCCGGATGGTCGGCGTCAGCAAGCTGATCGAGTCTTACAGTTCCAAGGAAGAGGCTCTCCGGAGCTTTTGCCTTCAGTGAGTTAAGGCGTTGCATGTCCCTGTTTTGAGGGAAGAGGTCCTTCAGTTTTTGGAGCCGGAGGCCTCGGAGGTGATCGTGGATGCCACATTGGGCGGGGGGGGACATGCGGAAGCGATTGCCGATCGTATCGGAGAGGCGGGGCTTTTGATCGGAATCGATCAGGACGGCGACGCGATCCGGCGCGCGGAAGCGAAGTTGGAAGGCAGGAAGAATGTCATTATTCGGCGTTGTAATTTCAGGCAGTTCGACGAAGTTTTGAATGAAGTGGGGATCGGGAAGGTTCACAAGTTTCTGTTTGACTTGGGAGTCTCTAGGGATCAGTTGGACGAAGGGGCTAGGGGGTTCAGTTTTTTGAGGGAGGGTCCGCTGGACATGCGCATGGATCAGCGGACCGGGGAACGGGCGGCGGATCTCGTCAATACGCTGCCGGAGGAAGAACTTCGGCATATTTTCTTCCGTTTCGGGGAGGAACGGTATGCGGGAAAGATTGCGGCGAGAATCGTCCGGATGAGAAGGGAGAAATCATTTGAATTTACTCGAGAATTTGCAGATGTCATTAGTGCTGGGGTGCCCCGAACAGGCAGGATTCATCCGGCTACTAAAGTCTTTCAGGCGCTCCGGATTGCGGTTAATCGGGAATTGGAGGCCCTGGAGGAAGGCCTGAACAAGGCGATTCGCTATCTGATCCCGGGCGGGCGCGTGGTGGTATTGTCCTACCATTCGCTGGAAGACCGGATTGTGAAACAGATGTTTCGCCGGGAAAGCCAGGCCGGCAGGATCCGGATTTTGACAAAAAAAGTGGTTTGCCCGACCGCGGGGGAAATTGCGGAGAATCCTTCTTCTCGCAGCGCAAAATTGAGAGCGGCGGAAAAAATAGCTTAAGTTCGCCGGTGCGGAACCGTTCTAAATAATGAAAAGGATTCTTAAGAAGGAGTCGCGATGGTAAAAGTGCTGAGAAGCTTTGCGATTGTGTCCGTGATGACCGCGTGCTGTCTTCTCTACACGGCCTTCCAAATCGAATTGTACCGGGTTTCCTATTCCATTCAGGCCAAGCGCCAGACGTTAGTCCGGATTCAGGATGTGGTGGAGAAAGTCAGAATTCGCGTATCGAAATTAAAGGCGCTGGAGGCGTTGGAGGAAAAAGTGCAGGAGAACAATATTCCGCTGATCATCCCCGAGGAGATCAAGGCTTTCGTGAGTCCTCAAATTGAAGACCCGATCGAGAGGATTCAGATTCCCGCGAAGGATTCATTCTTTTCGCTGTTCGAATTTGTACGCAACGCACATGCCAAAACGATTCTTCCCAAGGGGGAGTGAGAAGCGGAAGAAGGGGTTCCCCCGTTTTTCCTTCATCAGTTTTTTCATCCTGCTGCTGTTCGGGCTCGTTTTCTTCAGGCTTTCCGACCTGGCATTTTTCAAGCGCGCCCGCCTTCTTGAAGTCGCCCGCAAGCAGAATGTGATTGTGATTCAGCTTGAGCCCAAGCGCGGGAAGATCCTGGACCGGAAAGGGAAAAAATTCGCGACGACGATCAAAGCGCTTTCGGTCTATGCCATGCCGCGTCTGATATCGGAACAGACGCGCTCCGAACTTGCCGAGACGCTGGCGGAGATTCTCAGCCTGAAACCGGATTGGGTCGAAGCGAGACTGAAGCGGAATAAAGCGTTTATCTGGATCAAGCGAAAAGTCACGGATCAGGAAGTCGAAAAAATCCGGAAGATCGGGCACCCGGCCGTCGGTCTTCAGCCCGAATATAAGAGATTTTATCCGCATGCGCAGGAATTGGCCCATGTGCTGGGTTTCTGCAATATTGACAATGAAGGGCTGGAAGGGCTGGAGCTTGCCTACAATTCTTATTTGCAGGGGGAGTACGGAAGAAGGTATTCAAGGCGCGACGCGTTCGGAAGGGAGATCCCGGTTTTCGAGGAGCGGATGATTTCTCCCCGGAACGGATGCGACCTGGTCCTGAACATCGATCAATTCATCCAGCATTTGGTGGAGAGGGAATTGAACGCCTCGTTTGTGCAATGGAAAGCCAAAGGGGCCTGCGCGATCGTCATGGCACCGCGTACCGGCGCGATTCTTGCGATGGCCAGCCGGCCCGTGTTCAATCCGAATGACGGGAAGATGCCGGTGGAAGACGCGATCCGGAACCGGGCGATTACGGATATCTATGAGCCGGGATCGATTTTCAAGGTTATCACAATCGCTTCCGCGTTAAACGAGCACAAGGTGACTCCGGAGGACACTTTCTTTTGCGAAAATGGGATCTGGCACGCGAGCGGGAAGCGAGTCGTGCATGACGTTCATCCGTACGGGCAGCTTACGACGACGGGGGTCCTGGTGAAGTCCAGCAATATCGGCACCTGCAAAATCGCCAAATTGCTCGGGGAAAAATTGCTTTATCAATATATCAAGATGTTCGGATTCGGGGATTTGACCGGAGTGGATTTAAGGGGAGAAGTGCCCGGTATTGTCCACCCCCTGAACCGGTGGTCCGGATTTTCCATCACGGCGGTTCCGTTCGGTCAGGAAGTTGCCGCGACGGCCCTTCAGATGGTCCGGGCGATGTCCGTGGTGGCGAACGGAGGATATCTGGTCAAGCCGCGAATCGTACGGGAGCTCCGCGACGAATACGGGGTGATTTTGAAAAATTTTCCCCCGGCCGAGGGGGAAAAGATCCTGTCGGATGAAACCGTCTCCGATATGAGGGGAATGCTGGTAAAAGTGGTTGAGGAAGGGACCGGAAAGACGGCCCGGATCGAAGGGATTCAAGTCGCGGGAAAAACGGGGACTTCGCAAAAACTGAATCCCGGAGGAGGATATTCGCACAGCAATTTCATAGGGTCCTTCATGGGGTTTGCGCCGGCGGATCGGCCGGCATTGTGCATGGTGGTGATGATCGATGATCCCAAACCGCTTTATTACGGGGGAACGGTTGCGGCCCCTGTTTTTCAGAAAGTCATGAAGGAAGCGTTGTTTTACCTGGAACGAACTCAGTCTCCGCTATTGCCGCCTCCGGTACAAACCGAAGAGTCCGTTCCCGCCGCCGTTTCTCCCGCCGCCTGATAAGGCTTCCCGCCTTTTTTTACTGTTTCCCGAAGCGATTTCGCGGCTTATGATATTGTCGTGACGAGGAAGCTTTAAAAGGAGATGGTTTCGGCGAATAGAAAGGGCAGGCCATGAGCACTTATGTGGAACCGGAGGATCTTGAGTCCGTATTGACGGCGGAACAGTTAAAAGATTATTTTCCGAAATTTCGGAAGGCCCGCTCGGCGTATCAAGTCGGAATCGAATGGGAATTATTGGGCGTTCACTCCGAAACGGGGCAGGCCCTGCCTTATTACGGGGAAAAGGGAGTCGAATCCGTTTTGGCCGTCTTAGCCGATCGATTCGGTTACCGGCGGATTGAAGAACGGGGGCATGTGATTGCCCTTGAGCGTGGCGGGAGCTATGTGGCGCTGGAACCGGGCGGACAATTGGAATTGAGCGCCGGACCGGTGCGCACGATCCATGATATCCGAAGCCAGCTTGAAAATTTTCGCCGCGAGCTCAAAAACGTCTCTGAAGGTTTCGGAGCGGCCTGGCTGGGAGTCGGGTTTCAGCCTTTTTCCGGCCGGGAGCAATTGGACTGGGTCCCGAAGCGGCGTTATGAAATTATGAAGCATTATCTCGGCTCACGGGGCCCTCTTGCCCACGACATGATGAAACGGACGGCGGCCAGTCAGGTGAGTTTTGATTTTCAGGACGAACGGGATGCGATGCGAAAACTCAGGGCCGTTTACGGTGCCGGTTCGCTTGTCTCCGCGCTGTTTGCGCATTCACCGATTTCGGACGGAAAACCGAACGGTTTTTTGACTTACCGAATGAAAGTCTGGAGAGAAACGGATCCCGCGCGGACCGGTTTGATCCGGAAATTTTTTGAGGCAAACGCGGGATTCGACGATTATCTGAATTACGCGTTGGACCTTCCCATGATGTTTATCGTAAGGGGCGATCAGTGGATTGCCATGCCGCCGATATCGTTTCGCGAATTTCTCAGCAACGGGTGGGAAAACTTTCCGGCGACACGGAATGATTTCGACCTGCATTTGAGCACGGTGTTTCCGGAAGCGAGGCTTAAAAACCGTATCGAAATCCGGGGGGCCGATGAACAACGCTTCGGGCAGGGGCCTGCGGTGGCGGCGTTTTGGAAAGGGATTCTCTATGACGAAGAATCCTGTGAGGCGGTCTGGAAGCTGACGGAAAATTTTTCCTGGGAGGAGAGGGAATCTTTCCACGTGCAAATGGAAGCTCTGGGCCCGGACGCGTTTCTGGGGACGTACCGGGGATGGGATCTTGTCCGGGAGCTTTACCGGATCAGTTGTGCGGGGTTGAAGCGGCAGGGTGAACGGAATGCTTCGGGGGAGGATGAAACGATTTATTTGGGAAGTATTTGGGAGGATTTTATTACGCCCGAGAAAACTCCCGCTCAATGGCTGCTCGAGAAATGGGAAAAAGAATTCCGGTATGAGGCGGTTCCTCTTGTGAATTTTTTAAGGATTTGAAGAATTTGAAGTGAGCGGATAAGGTCTCTTGTGGTATAATCCCCAATCCCGGCTGGGAAAGAATCTATTGATTCGGAAGTAAGAGGTCTCCTATTTGGGCCTAAGCGGTTTTGTATTTCGGGACGTACCGACTGAGGATTAATGATCGAAAAGCTTTAAGGCAGTCGGCACAAGTCCCGAAAAAGGATTTTTGAAAAGCAATATTATGGTATTTCGGGACGCACCGACTGAGGATTAATGATCGAAAAGCTTTAAGGTAGTCGGCACAAGTCCCGAAAAAGGATTTTTGAAAAGCAATATTACGGTATTTCGGGACGCACCGACTGAGGATCGATGATCGAAAAGCTTTAAGGCAGTCGGCACAAGTCCCGAAAAAGGATTTTTGAAAAGCAATATTATGGTATTTCGGGACGCACCGACTGAGGATCGATGATCGAAAAGCTTTAAGGTAGTCGGCACAAGTCCCGAAAAAGGATTTTTGAAAAGCAATATTATGGTATTTCGGGACGTGGCTCAGCCTGGCTAGAGCGCTTGGTTCGGGACCAAGAAGCCGGGGGTTCAAATCCCCCCGTCCCGATTGTTTTTTGATAAGGGGATTTGAAGGGAGCCGCCGAACTTTTTTTAATGGAGCCGCGACCATAAGGAGTGGCGACGACCGATGAGGCGGCGGGTGGCCGACCCGTAGTCCGGAGCGAAGCGGAGGGCGCCAAATCCTCCCGTCTTGATTTTTGAAAATCATTTCGAAAAGCGTTTATCCAACCAACCGACTTTTGAAGTCAATGAAATGCATTATGCTATTCTTGCGGATGTTCACGGAAATTTGGAAGCGTTGCAAAGCGCTTTGAATTATCTGCGGGACCGGGGAATTGACCGATGTTATTTCCCCGGAGACCTTGTGAATTACGGCGCGAATCCCAATGAATGCCTGACGATGGCCGAAGAAATTTCTTCCGGGACAATCGCGGGGAACCATGAAAGGGCTCTTTTCGACGATTGGGTCGCCGAGGGCTTTAATCCCTGCGCGCGGCAGGCTCTCGAATGGACCAAGCTTCATCTTGACCCCCAATGGCTTCCGGTTTTAGAGAAATTACCTTTGATCCGCGTTGAAAAAACGTTTGCGTTTTCACACGGATCAATCGCGTTTCCGGATCGTTTTGAATATTTATCGCGATATGAAGACAGTCTGCCGTCATGGGACGCGCTGACAACTCCGATCGGCTGGATCGGACACACCCATGTTCCGCAAATATTCATGAAAACCGCGGCGAAAAGTTTTTATTTGCGGGAAGGCGAATATGCGCTTGACCGGGATGAAACTTATTTGATCAATGCCGGCAGCGTGGGACAGCCGCGGGACGGCGATTCCCGTCTCGGGTTTGCGGTTTTTGACGAGGAGTCCTATGCCTTGGAAATGGTCCGCCTTCCGTATAACAATCAGAAAGCGGCAAAAAAAATAAGAGAGGCCGGGCTTCCGGCTTTTCTCGCGGACCGGCTTTTTTAAACAGAGACAATCCGGAAAGAGGGAAATGAAAGAACAGGATCCTAAAACGGCGAAAAAGCGTATCGAAGAATTGCGCCGGACGCTTGAGCATCACAACCGGAAGTATTACGTGGAGGCAAAGCCCGAGATTTCCGATTTTGAGTATGACCGCCTCATGAAGGAATTGATCGAATGGGAGGGGGCCTTCCCCGAATTTTCTTCCGCCGATTCTCCCAGCCGGCGGGTGGGGGGAGAGCCTTTGAAACAATTCGAAACGGTTGAGCACCGTGTTCCCATGCTGAGTCTTGACAATACCTATTCCCGGGAGGAGCTTCTGGATTTTGACGAGCGGGTCCGAAAGGGCCTGGGCGGACGGGACCGCGTCGATTACTATGTCGAGGAAAAAATCGACGGGGTTTCCATTTCGCTTCTGTATGAACGGGGGGTCCTGAAACTGGGTGCGACGAGGGGTGACGGGCGTTTTGGGGATGATGTGACGAACAACATTAAGACCATCCGCGCGATTCCGTTGAGGATTTCTTCGGCGGGCGATTTCCCCGTCCCCGAAATATTGGAAGTCCGCGGCGAAGTTTACATGCCGAGAAAGAGTTTTTCCCGCCTCAACGAAGAAAAAAACCGAAAAGGGGAAGAACCCTTTGCCAATCCCCGGAATGCCTGCGCGGGCAGTCTCAAGCTCTTGGACCCGAAGCTGGTCGCGGCACGCGATCTGAATATTTTTATTCACGGCAGGGGTTCCGTTCGCGGGGCGATGCCTCCGACTTATCATCAGTTGATCAAAACTTTTGAGGCGTTCGGATTTCGCGTGATCGGAAATGCCAAATTGTGCCGGGGGATTGAGGAAGTGCTTCAACGGATCGAAGAACACCGGCACGCGATGGATTCTTTGGATTACGATATCGACGGGATGGTGGTAAAAGTCGATTCATTTTCGGATCAGGAAATTTTGGGAGCGACGAGCAAGTCTCCCCGGTGGATGATCGCGTACAAATATCCCGCGGAAAGGAAAGAAACGACTCTGCGCGGAATCGAGGTCCAGGTCGGACGGACGGGGGTCCTGACGCCGGTCGCGATTCTGGAGCCGGTTCTGATCGCCGGGACGACTGTTTCCCGGGCCAGCCTGCACAACCGCGATGAGATCGAGAGATTGGACGTGAGAATCGGGGACCGGGTCCTGGTGGAAAAAAGCGGGTTGATTATCCCGAAAGTCGTCGGGGTGGTGATCGAGAAAAGGCCGAAGGGGTTGAGGCGGTTTGTTTTTCCGGACCGCTGCCCGGTTTGCGGGGGGCAGGTGGTTTCCGCCGGGGAGGAAGTGGCGGTTCGCTGCGCCAATTTGGCATGTCCGGCCCAGCTCAAAGCCGGCCTGAAGCATTATGCGCAGCGGGAGGCAATGGATATCGAAGGGCTTGGGGAGGCGCTGATCGATCAGCTTGTGGATTCCGGCATGGTGAAAGACCTCGCCGACATTTATTCTATGGAATTTGACCGCGTCGCGGGATTGGAGCGGATGGGTGAAAAGTCCGCGGAGAATCTTTTTTCGGCGATTCAGCAAAGCAAGAAAAGAACGCTGGCGAGGCTCGTATACGCTTTGGGGATTCCGCAGGTCGGTGAGCGGGGCGGAGAGATTTTGGCGGAGTGTTTCGGCACGCTGGATGAATTGATGCGGGCATCCGAAGATGAATTGATGAAGATCCGCGAAATCGGCCCGGTGGTGGCGCGTTCGATTGCCGATTTTTTCAAGCAGCCGGGGACGCGGGGGGTGGTGAAGAAACTCAGGCAGGCGGGAGTGGATTTCGCGGTCCGGGAAAAGAAGGAGTCCGATGTGTTTTCCGGGAAGACTTTTGTGGTGACGGGGACTTTGAAGAATTTTTCCCGGGGTGAGATTGAGGCGAAAATCAAGCGCCTCGGAGGGATCGTGTCTTCCGGCGTGAGCAAGAAAACAAGTTTCCTGGTGCTGGGGGAAGATCCCGGCTCCAAGTACGACAAAGCCCGCCGGCTTGGGGTCCCCGTCCTCACCGAAGACGAATTCTTGAAACTTGCCGGGCAGTCCGGATGATTTCCCGATGAAAAATTTCGACGACGGGCTGGAGTCTTTTCTCGCTTTTCTCTCCGTGGAACGGGGACTTGCCGCCAATACGCTTCTTGCCTACAAGCAGGATCTCCTGCGATACCGGGATTTTCTGAAGCGCGAGGGGATTTCGGACCTTTCCGGGGTCGGAAGGAAGGAAATCAGCAAGTATCTTTTCGAGGAGAAAAAAAAAGGAGCGTCGACCAGCTCGGTCGCGAGACGTTTTGTGACCGTCAAATTGATCCATCGCTTTCTGACCCGCGAGAAGCTGATCCGGGAAGATGTGACCGCAAGTTTTGACGCGCCGAAGATCTGGCGGAAGCTTCCGCATTTTCTGAATCTGGACGAGGTCAGCCGGATGATCGAGCTTCCCAACCTGAGAAAAAAGGACGGGATCCGCGACCGCGCGATTCTCGAGCTTTTCTACGGAACGGGGATGCGGGTGTCCGAACTGGCCGGGCTCCGGACGGAGGGAGTGAATTTTGAGGCCGGGTTTCTGAGATGCCAGGGGAAAGGGAGCAAGGAACGCATTATCCCCCTGGGGGAGAAGGCCCGGGAGGCTTTGTCGAAATACATGACGGCCGTGCGCGTAAAAGTAAAGAGCCGTGAGGGAGCGTCTCCTTTCGTATTCACCGGAAGGGGAAATAAGGGGCTGACGAGGATGACCCTGTGGAGGGTTATCCGGAAATACGCGCGGCTTGCCGGGATTCAGAAGAAAATCTCGCCGCATACGCTTCGGCATTCTTTTGCCACGCACCTTCTGGAGCGGGGGGCGGATCTCCGCGTCGTTCAGGAACTTTTGGGGCATTCGGATATCGCGACGACTCAGATTTACACCCATGTCAACAAGGACCGGCTCAAAGCGATCCATGAAAAATTCCATCCCAGGGGGTAAGGCTTAATCTCTCCCGGAAATGATTTAACCTGTTTTGGGGCCTTGACTTTCGGGGGAGTATCGGTTAGCATGTGCCTCACTTGGGCGGGCTTTCCTGTCCGAATTTTCCGAACCAGAAACCGAATCTAAAGAAAGGTTGTGATATTCAGTGGTTAAGATTTACGTACGCGAAGGTCAGAATATTGACGGTGCTCTCCGTGTTCTCAAGAAAAAAATGCAGAGGGAAAAGATTATGGAGGGGCACAAAAAGCATTTGCGGTACGAAAAGCCTTCCGATAAGCTTCGCAAGGAACGTTTCAGACGGTATATGCGCGCAAAACGGGCGCAGCACTATATCGACACCCGGTCCTGAAGATTTCTCACTCACTGCGATCCTAAGCATTATTCCGGGGGATTTTGTCTCTTTTTTCCCCGGGAGTGCGCGCCAAGGGACGATTTGAAAGGGTTCGGAGGGATGCGATCATCTTTTTCTTCCGGTGCATTTTTTAAGCGGCATTGGCCCTTATTTGCCGGTTGTCTTTTGCTCGGCGCGTTATTGTGGCGCGATCCGTTTTCTCCTTCCTCAAAAGTCTTTGATTTTCTGCCTTATCCGGATTCGTTCCATTACGTGCTGAGGGCCCGGAATTTAGTCCAGGGCAGCGGATTTAAAGTGTTTTTTGACGGGAGGGAAATCTATTCTCCTTTTTCTCCGCTATACTCATTGTTTCTTACGCCTGTCTATTTTTTTCAAAATGATCCGCACGCGTTTTATTTCGCCAATGTTTTGTTGTCTTTTTTGTCTCTCGCGCTTTTCTATTTAATCCTCCGGAAATTATTCGGTTCACCGGCGATCCGGTTCGTTTTGACCTTCCTCCTCGTGACGAACCCGGTTTTTTTTACCTATCCGATTATTGCGGCGCCCGGAAATTTAATTTTTACTCTTTTCTTGCTTGCGGTTTACTGGCTGCTGCAGCCGGTCACGGTTTTGCGGAGCGTGGGGGCGGGATTGTGCGCCGTGAGTTTTTTCGCCGCGAAGTACAGTGCCGCGCCGCTTACAATCTTCTATTTTCTTCTCTATGGGGCAAAGATTGTTCTGGAAGGGGGGAGAGAAAGAAAGGCGATTTTTCTTTCGGTCCTTTTCTCCGTTTTTTTCACGGTTTTTTCGGCTTTTTCGGCCTTCGAATTTTTCCTGAAACAAACAACTCCTTTTCAGCAAGCGGTCGAAGTGTTTTCGCAGATTTTTCTGGGTCATTTCACCCCGAAAGTGTTGCCGACACTTGAACACATGAAATACTTCAATGCCCATTACTTTGCAAAAGGGCTTTTTGTTTGCTTGAAAGGGCTTTTAGGGGAAAAAATTCCTTACATTGCCGTCAAAAGTTCTCTGTTTCCTGTTTGGCTCGGAGCGGGAGGGGGGATGGGCTTGGTTTTGGGATTTGCACGACGGGAGAAGCGTTTTTTGATCCTGGCTCTCGGCGCCATGCTTTTGGGGCAAGTCATTTTTATTTCGTTTTGCAGTGTTTTTGTCCGGTATCTGTACTTTGCGATTCCGGTTTTTCTTATCGGATTCGGATTTTTAATTGAATTCCTGAAGAAATGGTGCGGGCGGCTGAAATACGGGAAGTGGTTCGGCGCATTTCTGATTTTCTGCTTTCTGGCCGGAGCGATTCCCGTCGCGGGAAAAGCAATGAAGGAAATTCGGATGAATTTCCGGCCTTCGGAAAAGATTTCTTACATGTACGGATGCGTTCTTGAATTGAACCGGTTCTTTTCCGATCCCGGGTTTCCTTCCGGGGAAAAGCCGGTAAGGCTTGCGACGACCATTCCGCCTCCCTTTTTCGATTTTTACGGGAAACCGAACTGTGAACTCTTGCCTTTTTCGGGCACCTGCGATTATTTGTACTATCAGACCGGGGTGTGGCGCGATAAAAATCCGGGGAAAGTCATTGATTTTCTCGGCAGCGGCTTGGAACAGGGGAAAGATGTTTATATCGCGATTCTCCCCTCCGAGCGGACCGAAAATGTGAAGCTGTTTAAACGGCTTCAGGAGAAATTTTCCTTAAAACTTATGAAAATCGGGAAATTTTGTCATATCCTTCGGCTGGAAAAGAAAATCGGGGCATCTTCCGGCTAGCTTGGCGGTTATTTCATTTGACTTTCCGGGGACTTTTAGTATACTTACTTCTCCTCGAGAATATTTTTTTGGTGCCACAAACCGTTTTAGGTAAAGCACTTAGAAGAATTGTTTTCAGAGGCGGGTTTGATTACTTGAGGCGCTATCGTCTAGCCCGGTCTAGGACATCAGATTCTCATTCTGAGAACACGGGTTCAAATCCCGTTAGCGCTAATTGAAATTCATAGAAAACGTGATTTCGGAGCTAACCCCGGAGTAAATGTTGCAATGATCGAACGGTACACTCGCCCGGAAATCGGCGCGATTTGGACGGAAGAAAATAAGCTGCGCAAATGGCTGGATGTCGAAATTGCCGCGCTTGAGGCGCTTGCGAAATACGGTTACATTCCCAAGAATATTCCCTCCCGGGTTAAAAAGAAAGCCGCTTTCAATGTCTCTGAAATCAAAAAAATCGAAGGGGTCACCAAGCACGATGTCATCGCTTTCCTGACCAATGTTGCCAAGCGGGTCGGGCCCGCGGGAAGATATATTCACTTCGGCCTGACGTCATCCGATGTTTTGGACACGGCGCTTGCCGTGCAGGTCAAAGAAGCGTCCGATGTGATTCTCCGGGGGCTTCGGGAATTGCTTGCCGCCGTTAAAACCAAAGCTTTAGCGCATAAAAATACAATCATGGCGGGAAGGACGCACGGGGTCCATGCGGAACCGACGACGTTCGGCCTGAAATTGGCGGTATTTTACGGTGAGATTTCCCGCGGGACGGAACGGTTTCGTCTTGCGGCAGAGGAAATGGCTTTTGGGAAGATTTCCGGCGCCGTGGGGACTTTCGCGAATGTGGATCCCCGGGTTGAGGCGTATATCTGCCGAAAACTCGGGTTGAAGCCGGAACCGGTTTCGACGCAGATTGTCCAGCGGGACCGGCACGCGTCGTACATGACGGCAATGGCGCTTCTGGGGAGTTCGCTTGAGAAGTTGGCGACGGAAATCCGGCACCTTCAGAGGACTGAGGTTCGCGAAGTCGAGGAACTTTTTGAAAAAGGGCAGAAGGGGTCTTCGGCCATGCCGCACAAGAGGAACCCCATCACCTGCGAGCGGGTGGCGGGACTTGCGAGGCTTTTACGGGGCTATGCGCTGGCCGCCATGGAAAATGTGGCGCTCTGGCATGAGCGCGATATCACCCATTCTTCGGTGGAGCGGGTGATTTTCCCGGACGGCACGATTATTATGGATTATGTGACCGGCCTGATGACGGACATCATGAAAGGGCTTGTTGTCTACAAAGAAAACATGCTTTCCAATCTTGAGAGAAGTAAGGGCATGGTTTTTTCCCAGGCGTTTCTTTTGGCCCTGATCCGAAAGGGGATGACCCGGGAAGAAGGATACCGGACGATGCAGAATTGCGCCAAAAAAGTCTGGGATGAAGGGATGACATTCCGTGAATCCGTTGAAAGCGACGTGACCGTGAAACAATATCTGGAGAAACGGGAAATCGAAGAAATTTTCGACTATCGCTACCATACAAAATTCGTGAACGAGATTTTTAAACGGGTAGGGCTCGGAGGTAAATCATGATTGCGACCGCGCAAACGGGAAAGACCGTATGGGAAACCAATCTTCCGCTTGAGAGGATCGGCCGGGGAAAAGTCCGTGATATCTACGCGGTGGGGGATGACAAGCTTCTGATCGTCGTGACGGACCGCCTGAGCGCCTTCGACGTGGTCCTCCCGTCACCGATCCCTTTTAAGGGAAAGGTCCTGAATCAGATATCCGCTTTCTGGTTTTCGTTTTTTAATTCGCTGGTGAAACATCACCTTCTGACCGCGGACGTGAATCAAATGGGTTTTAGCGCGGATTTCCTGAAACAGCACGGCGACGATTTGCGGGGAAGGGCCATGCTGGTCCGGAAAACCAAACCCCTTTTGGTGGAATGTGTGGTGCGGGGATATCTGACGGGATCGGGCTGGAAGGATTACCTCAAAACCGGCGCGGTTTGCGGGCATGCCCTTCCCAAAGGGTTGAAGCAGTGCCAGAAACTTCCCGAGCCTATTTTTACGCCGTCGACCAAGGCGATGGAAGGGCATGACGAAAATATCGATTTCCAAAAAGCTTCGGCGATTGTGGGGCCGGAAGTCGCGAAAAAAATCCGGGACTTGACGATCCTCCTTTATTTGAAAGGATCGGAATGGGCGGAGTCGAAGGGGATTTTGATCGCGGACACGAAATTTGAATTCGGCATTCTGAATAATGAAGTGATCCTGATCGACGAAGCGCTGACGCCCGACAGTTCCCGGTTCTGGCCGAAAGACGGATACGAGCCCGGGAAAGACCAGCCCAGTTTCGATAAGCAGATCGTCCGGAATTATCTGGAATCATCGGGATGGGACAAGAAGGCCCCGGGGCCCAAACTCCCCGAAGATATTGTGTCAAAGACGAGTGCCGCGTACCGCGATATTTACAAGCGGCTGGCGGACAAAGAATTGTCCTGATTTTTTACGTTTAAGGAGCAACAACATGCATGAGGCAAAAGTGGTCGTAACGCTTAAGAAATCCGTGTCGGATCCGCAAGGAAAAGCGATTTTGAACGCCCTCCATTCTTTGACGTTTAATGAGGTCCAGGAAGTCCGAACGGGAAAGTATTTCGAAATCAGGCTTGCCGGCGAGGACAAAGATCTCCTCGAAGGCAAGGTCCGTCAGATGTGCGACCAGCTGCTTGCCAACCCCGTGATTGAGGAATATTCCTGCTCGATCGAGGCGAAGGGGTGATTTTCCGGGGAGCCGTTTTCCCCCGGAGTGCAACGGGAATCGTTTTTTAGGAGAATCGAAGTGAAGTGTTCCGTCGTGGTGTTCCCCGGTTCGAATTGCGACAGCGATTGTTTCCATTCGATCCGGGATGTGATGAGCCAGCCCGTCGAGTATGTCTGGCATAAAGAGACGACCCTCCCCCCATGCGATCTGGTCATATTACCCGGCGGGTTCAGTTACGGGGATTATCTCCGGACCGGCGGGATCGCCCGTTTTTCTCCCGTCATGAGAGAGGTCGCCCGGCACGCGAAAACGGGTCGGGCCGTGATCGGGATTTGCAACGGCTTTCAGATCCTTTTAGAGTCCGGTCTCCTTCCCGGTGCCATGCTCCGGAACCGGTCGCTTTCGTTCCGGTGCGAGTACGTGTCGCTTCGCGTTGAAAATTCCGGGACGATGTTTACGAAAAATTTCAAGAAAGGGGAAGTGGTGAAAATCCCCATCGCTCACGGCGAGGGGAACTATTTTTGCGACGAGAAGACGCTGGCGGGTTTGCTCGCCGGCAATCAGGTCGTATTTCGCTACGTTACGCCGAACGGCGCGGCGCTGGATTCCGCGAACCCGAACGGATCGGCGGATAATATCGCCGGGATCATCAACGGAAAAGGAAATGTCCTCGGAATGATGCCGCATCCCGAAAGGGCCGCGGAAACGATTTTGGGTTCTCAGGACGGAAAAAAAATATGGGAGTCGCTTCTCGAATGCCTGAAATGACGGATACCCAACTGACGAGGGATATTGCGCGGAGTCATGGCCTGACGCCGGAAGAGTACGAACACATCAAAAAAATCCTGGGCCGCGATCCCACGGTCCCGGAGATCGGGATGTTCGGGGTGATGTGGAGCGAACACTGCAGTTATAAATGCTCCCGTCCCGTTCTTAAACTTTTGCCGAGGGAAGGGGCGAAAGTCTTGGTGAAGGCCGGCGAAGAGAACGCGGGCGTGATCGATATCGGCGACGGGTTGGCGATTGCCTTCAAAATCGAAAGTCATAATCATCCTTCGGCGGTTGAGCCGTTCCAGGGCGCCGCGACGGGGGTGGGAGGAATCCTCCGGGATATTTTCACCATGGGGGCGAGGCCCGTCCTGCTGATGAATTCGCTCCGGTTCGGGAATCTGGAAAGCCCGGTTGCGAGGAGGCTTTTACGGGGCGTGGTGGCGGGGATTGCGCATTACGGCAATTGTATCGGAGTCCCGACGGTCGGAGGGGAAGTCTATTTTGACGAATCGTATGAAGGGAATCCTCTCGTCAACGCGATGTGTCTCGGGATCCTTCGTTCGAAAGAATTGGTCAAAGGGATCGCGAAGGGTACCGGAAACCCCGTTTTTTACGTCGGGTCCGCGACGGGCCGCGACGGGTTGGGCGGCGCAAGTTTCGCTTCGCGCGAAATCACGGAAGCGTCCAATCAGGACCGGCCGAGCGTTCAAGTCGGGGATCCGTTTCTTGAGAAACTTTTGCTGGAGGCTTGCCTTGAGATGATCCCGACGGGCGCGATGGTCGGGCTTCAGGATATGGGGGCGGCCGGATTTACCTGTTCGACCTGCGAGACGGCCGCGCGGGGACTTGCCGGAATGACGGTGGATGTTGCGAGAGTTCCCCGTCGGGAAACGGGGATGACCCCGTATGAAGTCCTGCTTTCCGAATCCCAGGAACGCATGCTGCTGATTGCCGAGAAGGGCAAGGAAGACGTGATTGAGAAGGTCTTCTCCAAGTGGGACCTCCACGCGGAAAAAGTCGGAGAAGTGACGGAAGGGAATCTTCTGAAGGTTTATGACGGAGAGAAACTGGTTGCCGAGATTCCCGCGAAAGCACTTGCGGATGAATCGCCCGTGTATGTCTGCGCCGAGAAAGAACCGGCCTATTTAAAAGAAGTCCAGTCGTTTGATCCCTTGTCGCTTCCCGAACCGAAGGATTGCGGTGAAGTGCTGAAACGTCTGTTGGACCATCCTTCAATCGCGTCGAAAGAGTGGGTTTACCGCCAGTATGATCACATGGTCCGGACGGACACGGTTTTCCTTCCGGGACATGATGCCGCTTTGATTCGCATCAAAGGGAGCAAAAAAGGCGTCGCCGTTTCGACCGATTGCAATTCCGTTTATTGTTATCTCGACCCTTACGAAGGCGGGAAGATTGCGGTGGCCGAAGCCGCGAGAAATGTGGTGGCGACGGGCGGAGTCCCCGTCGGATTGACCAATTGCCTTAATTTCGGAAATCCGATGGATCCTGAAATCTTCTGGCAGTTTCGTCGCTGCGTGGAGGGGATGCGGGACGCGTGTCTTGCGATGAACGTTCCGGTCACCGGCGGAAACGTGAGTTTTTACAATGAGAGCCCCCAAGGGGCGATTTATCCGACGCCCACGATCGGAATGGTCGGTGTGCTTGACGATGTCGATTTGAGGGTGCCGTCGTTTTTCCAAAAGGAAGGGGATGTGATTTTTCTCGTCGGGGAGACCGGCAATGATCTCGGCGGGACGCATTATCTTGCGGTTTGTCACGGCGTGAAAAAAGGGATCCCCCCGAGACTGGACCTCGAGAAAGAAAAGAAACTGTATGATTTGATCCTCAAGGCCGGCCGGGATCGGCTGCTGGTTTCCTGTCATGATCTTTCCGAAGGGGGATTGGCGGTGGCGCTTGCCGAATGCGGATTTTCCCGCGAGAAACTTCTTGCGGCGCATTGTCCGGAGCTGGAAAAGGTGAAGCCCGATGCGGTCCGGACGGACGCTTTCCTGTTCGGAGAGACCCAGACCAGGATGGTTGTGACGGTTGAGAAAGAATCCGCGGAGGCGTTTCGGAAGCTGGCCGGGGAAAACGGGGTTCTTTGCGCGGAAATCGGGGCCGTCGGGGCGGGAAAACTGAAACTGGGGAAATGGATTGAAGCGTCCATGAAGGAATTGCACGCGGAATGGCGGGAAGCCCTGCCGAAGCGGGTGGGAGTCATTTGATGACGGAATCGTCCAGGAGTTTGAAGGAAAAGTGCGGGTTGGTCGGAATTTACGGGCATGAAAAAGCGGCGGAGCTCGCGTATCTGGGGCTTTTTTCGCTTCAGCACCGGGGAGAAGAAAGCGCGGGGATTGCCGTGTCGGACGGGAAATGTCTCCATACCCATAAAGCGCTGGGTTTGGTCGGCGATATTTTCAAGCCCGAAGTTTTAAAACAGCTTCCGGGCCGCCTTGCGATCGGGCATGTCCGATATTCCACGACCGGATCCACGCTTCTCAAAAACGCCCAGCCGATTACGGTGGATTATTCTCGTGGGCAGATTGCGGTCGCGCATAACGGCAATCTGGTGAACGCCAAGCGCCTGAGGGACGAGCTTGAAGCGTACGGCTCTATTTTCGCGAGTACGGTTGATTCGGAAATTATCGTGCATCTCATGGCCCGCCCGGAATCGAAAACGCGGGAGGAATGCCTGCTGAAGGCAGTCCGCCAGCTCGAGGGGGCGTATTGTTTCGTGATGCTCTCGGAAGACGAATTGATCGGGATCCGGGATCCCCACGGATTCAGGCCTTTGTGCCTCGGGAAATTAGAGGATGCCTATGTCCTGGCCTCCGAAACCTGCGCGCTGGACCTGATCCACGCTCAGTACATCCGGGACATCGAGCCGGGGGAAGTTTTGATTATCAACCGGAAAGGCCTGAAAAGCCTTTACCCTTTCCGGGACGTTGAAGTGAAAAAGTCCTTTTGCATTTTCGAACACGTTTATTTTTCGAGGCCGGACTCGCATGTATTCGGCGAAAGCGTGGCGAAAGTCCGCGAACGCCTCGGGGAAATTCTGGCCAAAGAACATCCCGCTCAGGCGGACATCGTGGTCCCGGTCCCCGATTCGGGGAATTTTGCGGCCCTCGGATTTTCGCGGGTGTCGGGGATTCCTTTTTCGTTCGGGTTCACTCGGAATCACTATATCGGACGGACTTTTATCCTGCCGGAGCAGTCGACGAGAGAGTTCAAGGTCCGGATCAAGCTGAATCCCCTTCGGGACATGATCGAGGGGAAACGGGTGGTGATCGTGGACGATTCCATCGTGCGCGGAAATACGTCAAAATCCCGCGTGAAAGAGCTTCGCCTCGCGGGGGCGAAAGAAGTTCACATGCGGGTCAGCTGTCCGCCTCACCGGTTTCCGTGTTATTACGGGATTGATTTCCCGAAGAGTTCCGAATTGATCGCGAACAATTATTCGTTCGACGAGATCAAGAAATTCCTGGACGTGGACAGCCTCGGATATCTGAGCGAAGACGGCTTGCTTGCGGCCGTGACGGCTTTTCCGAAAGAACAATATTGCACGGCCTGTTTCAGCGGCCGGTATTCGACCGAGCTCGGCGATGATGCGGACAAGTTTTATTTTGAGAATCAGAGGGCGGGCAGTTAAAAGGAGCATGAAAAGGATGAAGACGATTTCTCAGAACTGGACTTACGCGAAGGCGGGCGTGAGCGTCGACCGGGGAAACCGGCTGGTTAAGAAAATAAAAAGTCTCGCCAAACGCACCATGGGACGCGGTGTGGTCGGCGAGATCGGCACGTTTTCGGGATGTTTTGATCCTTCCTTCCTGAATTTGTCCAACCCTCTGCTGGTGGCGACGACCGACGGGGTCGGGACGAAGCTTGAAATCGCCCAGGAACTCGGGAAACACGATACCGTCGGCATCGATCTGGTTGCCATGTGCGTCAATGACCTGATTTGTACCGGCGCGAAACCGGTTTTTTTCCTGGATTATCTCGCCTGCGGGAAATTGGACCTGAAAATGTCTCAGAGTATCTTGAAGGGAATTGCCAAGGGCTGTGAAGAAGCCGGATGCGCGCTGATCGGAGGGGAGACGGCCGAGATGCCCGATTTTTACCGGGAAGGGCAGTATGATCTCGCGGGATTTTCGGTCGGCTTGGTGGAACGGGGCAAAGTCGTGACCGGCGAGAAGGTCCGGGAAGGCGACGTGATTTTGGGGATCGCCTCATCGGGGTTTCACAGCAACGGATATTCTCTTTTGCGGAAGCTTTTTTCGAAACAGGAGCTTCAGGGCGCCTGGGGGAAGACACTGCTCCGTCCGACCCGGATTTATGTCTGGCCGGTCTTGTCGGTGATGGCACGCACGGAAGTGAACGGAGTGGCGCATGTCACGGGAGGGGCTTTTTATGATAAAATCGCGAGGATCATTCCCCGGGGACTTTGCGCGTCGATTGATTATAAAAAATGGCCGATCCCGCCCATGTTCACGGAAGTCCGGAAGAGGGGAAAGATTAAGATGAGTGAGATGTTCCGGACCTTTAACATGGGGATCGGAATGGTGTTGGTCCTCCCTCAACATGGAGCGCTCCACGCCAGGGAAGAGTTAAGTCAGTTCAATTTAAAAAGTTGGGTGATCGGGAGGATTGAGAAAGGGGCCCGTTCGAAAAACCGGGTGCTGATCCGCAATCTTCCGGATTGAAAAACGGGATTTCAGAGGGCTTTTGGAGAACCGATGAAAATTCTAGTCGTTGGCTCGGGAGGTCGTGAGCACGCGTTGGTGTGGAAGATCAGTCAAAGCCCTTTGGTGTCCGAAATTTATGCCGCTCCCGGCAATGCCGGGATGGAAAAACTCGCCGAATGCGTTCCGATATCCGCCTCGGACATTCCGAAACTTCTTGAATTCGCCCGGAATCAGAAAATAGATCTGACCGTCGTGGGGCCCGAAGCGCCTCTGGCCGGGGGGATTGTCGATGTTTTTCAGGATAAGGGGCTTTTGATTTTCGGGCCCAATCAAGCTGCGGCCCGGCTCGAGGGAAGCAAGATCTTTTCGAAGGAGCGCATGGCCCGCTACGGCATTCCGACCGCGTCTTTTAAGATTTTCACGGACAGCAAATCCGCGGAGGATTTTATCGCGCAGAACGTCCCGCCTTTTGTCGTGAAGGCCGACGGCCTTGCCGCGGGAAAAGGCGTTGTCGTCGCTTTGACTCGGGAAGAAGCGCTCACCGCCGTCCGTCAGTTCATGAATGAGAAAATTCTGGGCGATTCCGGTTCGAAAATCATTATCGAAGAATGCCTGTCGGGTGAGGAACTTTCCGTTCTTGCGTTTACCGACGGAAAAAAAATCGTTCCGCTCGCGACTTCCCAGGACCATAAAAGGGCGTTTGACAACGATGAAGGGCCCAACACCGGCGGGATGGGGGCGTATTCGCCCTGTCCTTTTGTGGAAGAGACGGATCTGCCTTTTCTGGTGGAGCAGACCATCGCGCCGCTGATTCGGGGGCTTTCCTCGGAGGGGATCGAATACCGGGGCGTGATTTATGCCGGCTTGATGCTGACGGAACGGGGACCGTTTGTTTTGGAATACAATGTCCGCTTCGGAGATCCGGAAACACAGGCGGTATTGGCCCGGATGGAAGATGATTTGCTCCCGATCCTGAAAGATATCGCGGAGGGGCATCTCAAGACGGACCGTTTGAATTTCAAACCGCAGGCCAGCCTTTCCGTGGTGCTGGCATCGCTCGGGTATCCGGGTTCTTATACCGCGGGGGTTTTGATCCAAGGGCTTGAAAATGCCGAGAAAGAAAAAGATGTCGCGGTCTTCCACGCGGGGACGAAAAAAGATGCGGACGGGCGAATCGTGACTTCGGGCGGGCGCGTGCTGAACGTGACGGGATTGGGCGATTCGTTGCGCGACGCGTACGAACGAACGTATCGTGCCGTCAAAAAGATCCAATGTGAAAATCTTTTCTTCCGCAGGGACATCGGGCTCCGCGGGATACAGGGAAAATCGAGAATTAGAATCGAATCGTGAATTCAATGTGCGGGAGGACTTTATGAAATCACCGATCGTTGCGATTTTGATGGGAAGTGATTCGGATTTCGAATTCATGTCGGAGGCGGCCCGGATGTTGAGGGGCTTTGATGTCCCTTACGAGATGCACGTGATGTCGGCGCATCGTTCTCCGGACCTTGTTTCCGAATTTTCCGGGAAGGCGCAGTCCCGCGGCATTCGGGTGATCATTGCCGGAGCCGGCGGCGCGGCCCATCTGGCGGGCGTCGTTGCGGCGCATACGCTTTTGCCGGTGATCGGCGTGCCCATGGGATCGGCGCTGAACGGCCTGGATTCGCTGCTTTCGACGGTGCAGATGCCTTCGGGAGTCCCCGTCGCGACCGTTGCGATCGGGAAAACGGGCGCCGCCAACGCGGGTTTGCTCGCGGTCCAGATCCTCGCGCTTTCGGACGGAAAATTGTCGTATAAACTCAAACTCAAAAAAGAGGAATTCGTTTCCGCCGTTCAAAAAAAAGACAAGGAATTGGCAAAACGCCTCAGGGAATTCGAGTCGAAGTAACCCAAGCGGGATCTCCGAATGAAACCACGGGTCATCAGAATTAATTCGCAAAACCCAAGCCTGGACGCGCTGAGCGAAGCCGCCGCGGTGTTGCGGGCCGGAAAAGCGATTGCGTTCCCGACGGAAACGGTATACGGGCTCGGGGCTTTGCATCGTTATCCGGAAGCCGTGGATTCAATCTACCGGATCAAAGAAAGGGACCGCTCCAAGCCGCTGGCATACCACATTGCCAATTATGTTTTTCCCCATTCCCTGGAGCTGAAAGAGGCGCGGGCGTTTTACCACCTTTCGCGGATTTTCTGGCCGGGCCCCCTGACGATTCTCGTGAATGATCTTTCGAAAAACACGTACGGATTTCGCATGCCCCAGCACAAAACCGCGCGCCTTCTGATCGAATTGTGCGGAGAGCCGCTGATGGGGACCAGCGCCAACCCGAGCGGCGGGAAGTCGCCGGTGTCGGTTGAGGATGTCCTGGCCGGTCTGGGGGACAAGATTGAGGCGGTGATCGACGGGGGGCGCTGCGAATTGTCTCTGGATTCGACGATTGTCGATCTCACGGCGAGGCCTTTCAAAATTGTCCGGGAAGGGGCCAAGGCTCCCGAAATCGGCCGGGAACTCGAGAAGATCAATAACGGAAAATTTCCGAAATTCAAGGTCCTTATGGTCTGCACCGGAAACACCTGCCGGAGCCCGATGGCGGAGGCCTGGCTCATGAATGAAATGCGGAAGCGGGGCATTGACGGTCAGGTGACGGTGGATTCCTGCGGGATTTTTGCGTACAAAAACATGCCGGCGACGCAGGAGGCGGTGACGGTTCTCGCCGCGGACGGGATCGATCTTTCGGACCATCTCGCGAAACCTCTGACGCAGGACCTCGTCACGTCATCCGAGTTGATTTACGTGATGACGTCCGAGCACGAGCGCTTTATCCTGCAGCGATTCCCGCACTTGGCCGGGCGGGTGAAAACGCTTGAGGTCGAAGACCCGATCGGATTGCAGCTGGAAGTTTACCGGAAATGCTATTTGGAATTGAAAGAGAAGCTGGCCGGCGAGGCCGAGGCGATTTCCGAAATGATGTCGGAGGGGTGAAAACGGCATTTTCTTGTTTAATGGGTTTTGAAAAACAAAAGGAAGGGACAGGGGCGATGAAAGTTGCGATCGGTGCGGATCACCGGGGAATCGGGCTAAAGAAACAATTGAAGGATTTTTTGACGAAAGAGGGTTTTTCGGTTTCCGATTTGGGGGCCCATTCCGCGGAACCTTTCGACTATCCGGATATCGCGTTTCCGCTTTCGGAGAAAGTCGCGAAAGGGGAATTCGACCGCGGGATTCTGGTCTGCATGTCCGGAACGGGAATGGCGATTTGCGCGAATAAAGTCCGGGGGGTTCGCGCCGCGATCTGCGACAGTATCGAACACGCCAAGCTTTCGCGCGAGCATAACGACGCGAATGTCCTGATCCTGGGGTCCCAATTTGTGAGTGACGAAATGGCCCGCCGGATCGCTTTGGAATGGCTCAAGACGCCTTTCGAAGGCGGGAGGCATGAACCGCGGGTCCGGAAAATCTCGGATTTTGAAAACCGGAAATCATGAATCAAAACCAAATCGACGGAGGGAAATGAATGCAAACGGCGGCGAAGGGGGCGGAGGAGATCTTGAGGGAATCACTGAAAAAGACGGATCCGGAGGTGTATGAGGCGATCCGGCTCGAAATTTCAAGACAGAACGAAAACGTGGAATTGATCGCGAGCGAAAATTTCGTCTCGTACGCCGTGCTGGCGGCGCAGGGGTCCGTGCTGACCAATAAATACGCCGAGGGCTATCCCGCCAAACGCTGGTACGGCGGCTGCAAATACGTCGATATCGGGGAGCAGCTGGCCATTGATCGCGCGAAAAAACTTTTCGGCGCGGAACACGCGAATGTCCAGCCGCACTCCGGGTCTCAGGCCAATATGGCCGTGTATTTTTCAATCCTGAACCCGGGCGATAAGATCCTGGCGATGAATCTTGCGCACGGCGGCCATTTGACGCACGGGAATCCGATGAATTTTTCGGGCCGCTATTACACGATTATCCCTTATGGCGTGAATCCTCAGACCGAACAGATTGATTACGATGAGCTGGCGTCTCTGGCCCGGGAGCACAAACCGAAGCTGATTGTGATGGGGGCTTCCGCTTACCCGAGGATTATCGATTTCAAGCGGCCGCGGGAGATTGCCGATGAAATCGGCGCGTATCTGATGACGGACATGGCCCATTTTGCGGGGCTGGTGGCGGCGGGGCTTCATCCGAGTCCGGTCCCTTACTGCGATTTTGTCACGACGACGACGCACAAGACGCTTCGCGGTCCCCGCGCCGGGTTGATCCTCTGCAGAGAAAAATACGCCAAGGAAATCGACAAGCAGGTCTTTCCCGGGATTCAGGGGGGACCGTTGATGCACGTCATTGCGGCGAAGGCGGTCGCGTTGAAAGAGGCGATGACGGAGGAATTCAAGGGCTATCAGCGTCAAATCCTTGCGAACGCAAAACAGTTGTCCCAGTCGCTGGCCGGACGCGGCCTCCGGATCGTTTCGGGCGGAACGGACAATCACCTGAAGCTGGCGGACGTTTCCGTGAAGGGGCTCAAGGGCAAGCAGGTCCAGGAGCTTTTGGACGAAGTGAAAATCACCGTGAATAAGAATATGATTCCCTTCGACAAGGAAAGCCCGTTTCAGACTTCGGGCGTCCGGCTCGGGACTCCCGCGGTGACGACGCGGGGCATGAAGGAAAAAGAAATGAACGCGATTGCCGATGCGATCGCCGATGCGCTGGATCTTTTCAAGGAAGGCAAGGACCTTTCTCCCGTCCGCGCGAGGGTGGAAGAACTGACGGAAAAATTCCCCCTGTATCCGGAGTTGATCGCGGCATACGGCCGGGCATAAGGCTTTTCATATAAGCCCTTCGTACTGTCCCGGATCGGGTTGCAAACCTCGGAGCTTAATCAAAAAGGAAAGGTGTTATGAATAAACTTACGGTTGTGGGAACGGTTGCGTTTGATTGTCTGGAAACCCCTTTCGGGAAGCGGGACGATGTGTTCGGGGGGTCGGCCTCTTTTTTTTCGATGTCGGCGAGTTACTTCACGCCGGTTTCCCTGGTGGCGGTCGTCGGGAAGGATTTCCCGGACGGGTTCCGGAAAATCCTCGAAGATCGGAAGATCGATCTTTCGGGGCTTGAAGTGACGGACGGGAAGACGTTTCGGTGGAAGGGGAAATATTCCGGCGACATGAATTCCGCGCAGACGCTTGAAACCCACTTGAACGTTCTTGAGACGTTCTCGCCGCGCCTGGGTAAGAACCGTGACAGCGAATTCGTCTTTCTCGCGAATGTCGATCCCGATATTCAGGGGAAAGTGCTCGATCAGGTCAATGGCGCGGCCGTGAAGCTTTCCGCCCTCGATACCATGAATTACTGGATCCATACCCGGAAGGAATCCCTCCTGAAAGTTCTGAAGCGGGTCGGACTTCTCGTGATCAATGACGCCGAAGCGCGGGATCTCTCCGGCGAGCATAATTTGATCCGGGCCGCCCGCCTGATCCAAAAAATGGGCCCTTCCACGATTGTCCTGAAGAAAGGCGAGCACGGGGTTTTGCTGTTCAACCGGGATGACGTGTTTGCTCTGCCGGCCTATCCGCTTGAGAAAGTCTTTGATCCGACGGGCGCGGGAGATACCTTTGCCGGAGGATTTATGGGGTATCTTGCGAAAACGGGCGATCTTGGTTTTGAGAATCTTAAGCGGGCGGTCTCTTACGGTACGGTGATGGCTTCGTTTGCCGTGGAGGATTTCGGATTGGAGCGCCTTCGGACGCTGGACGAAGCGGCGATCGAAGACCGCCTTCGGAAATTCAGGACGATTGTTTCCTTCTGATCCTTTCTTCCGCGAGACGCACGGCGATCGGCAGGGGAGCGGTTCCCTCAAGCCGTGACAGGCGGAAAATCTCCCGTAAGGTCCCTCCGATTTTGAGAAGCCACGGCGTGAGGTCCTCTTTTTTGAGAATTTCCTTCACGAAGAGATGAATGATTCCTCCCGCGTTGATGACAAAATCGGGTGCGTGCAAAATTTCCCGTTTCATCAGGGCTGAGGGGCCTTTTTTCTCGTCGAGGAATTGATTGTTAGCGCCTCCTGCCACGATTTTCGCGCCGAGTCCCGGAATGGTTTTCGGGTTGAGGCCCCCTCCGAGCGCGCAGGGCGAAAACACTTCCGCTTCGATTTTGTGAATCTGGGGAGGCAGGATGATCTTCACCCCGAAGCGTTTTTGGGCCTCCCGGCATTTCTCGGGATCGATATCGCTTACGAAAATTTCCGCGTGCAGGGAGTGAAAGAATTCGAGCAGCGGCCAGCCGACTTTCCCGATCCCCTGAATGGCGATCCGGATCCCCGTCAGGTTGACGGTCTTGAATCGCTCCTGCACGGCGGTTTGAATTCCGACGATGATGCCTTTGGAAGTCGAAGGGGAGCAGTCACCGCTGCCGCCCATGGAGGGGGAAGCGCCGGTCAGATGTTTCGTCCTTTGTGCGATCACGTCCAGGTCCTTGCAGTAAAATCCCACGTCTTCCGCCGCGAGGTACCGCCCGCCGAGACTTTCGATCATGTCTCCCAAAGCAAGCAGCATCTTTTTGCTTTTGGGCTTCTGCGGGTTTCCGATGACGACGGCTTTCCCTCCGCCGATCGCAAGATGCGAAATCGCCGCTTTGTAGGTCATGGCTTTCGAAAGACGAAGCGCGTCCGCGAGGGCTTCCTTCTCCGAACGGTAGGGCTGCATCCGGATCCCTCCGAGGCCAGGGCCTAAAACGGTGTTGTGAACGGCGATTACGGCATGGAGTCCCGCGGCAGAATCTTTCCCGACGATGACTTTCTCGTAACCTTTTGCGCCGATTTCTTTGATTTTCAGCATAACATTCCTCTTTTGCCCGGTTATGGGTGAGCGAACCCGGTGAAACGATTCACGAAAAAGATGGTTCAATTTTATCCGAAAATAGATAAAATACTAACAATTTCCGCCGGCGCAAGTGATTCACGCGCTTGCGGATAAATAAGGCAAAGGGGGAACAATGGAAGACATCGGAAAGATGCTGATGACGATGCTGGTTTTGGCGCTTATTATCGGCGGGTTTGTATTTTTCATGTCAAAGCGGTCGCAGGAAAATACCCCGGATGCAATGGCCGAGAGGATGAAAAAAGCCCAGCAGATGATGGCGGCGGAGTTGGAAAAATAAGCCTTTCATGGGCCTTTGCCGGAATATTTGAATATTCGGCGGAGGAATGGTATTATTTCACTTCATTTTGCGGGATTAGCATAGTGGTAATGTCCCAGCTTCCCAAGCTGGTCACGCGGGTTCGATTCCCGCATCCCGCTGTTTTTATTCATAGATTTCGGGAATCGAAGGCTTGTTCCCGAAGCGAAGCCCGTCAGGGGCGAGCGGAGTGCCGCAACTATGAAGGTGCGGCCGCATCCTGAAGCGCTAGGCAACCCAGCTTGGCGCGGCATGCCGGAAGTATGAATCTTCCGGCCGCTGTTTTTATCCGTATTATCTATAATGGAAGGTGGTCGACCTGATAAAGGGGATCGCCGTTTTTTTTCTTTCCGGATTCCTGCATTCATTGAGTTATAATACCGGCATTCCGATTCAAGGGGGGATTCACTGTGGAACTCAAAGATAAAGTTGTTTTGATTACCGGCGGGGCGCGTATCGGACAGGAAGTCGCAACGTATCTGGCCGAGCGGAGATGCCATATCGTTCTTGCTTACCGGTCTTCCCGGTCGGCGGCCGAGAGAACGGCCGAAAAAGTCCGCTCAATGGGACGGAGGGCTTTGACCGTTCAGGCGGATTTCATGCGGGAAAGGGATGTCCGGCGGGTGATGGGGAGAATTGAGAAAGAAATGAAGCGGCTTGATGTCCTGATCAATATGGCTTCGGTTTATAAAAAAATTCCGCTTTTTCACATCAAATCAACCGATTGGGAAGAAAGCCTGACGATTCATCTGAGAGCGGCTTATCATCTGTCTCATGAAGCGGCGCGGCTGATGCGAACACAGAAACAGGGAAGAAGCATTAATTTCTCGGACTGGACGAGCCGGAGCGGACGGCCGCGCTACCGTGATTACGTGCCTTATTATGTGGCCAAAACCGGGATCATCGGTTTGACGGAAGCCCTGGCTTTGGAACTGGCTCCCGAGATTTTGGTCAACGCGATTGCTCCGGGGCCGATCCTTCCGCCGGACAGTATTGCGGATGAGGAGAAACAGGAAGTGGTTTCGGCGACTCCGCTAAAGAGGTGGGGAGGTTCTCTCGAAATTGCCAAGACAGTCAGTTTTTTGATTGAAACCGATTTTGTGACGGGAGAATGTATCCGGGTCGACGGCGGCAGGCATCTTTATTGAAGCCCTTCGGGCCGTGTGTTAAACTTAAAGGGGCTTTATCTTATGGCTAATAAAGCAGTTGCGGTTAACCGGCAAGCATCGTTCCGGTACCACATTTTTGACAAATTCGAAGCGGGGATTATGCTGAACGGTCCGGAGGTCAAATCGATCCGGGAGGGGAATGTCAGCCTCCGGGACAGCTTCATCCGCTTTCAGGCAGGCGAAGTTTTTGTGATGAATATGCACATTCGCCCCTATTCTTATTCGCGTGAAGAACTGGATCCGGTGCGTGAGCGAAAGCTTTTGCTCAATAAGAAGGAAATTGATAGAATTTATAAACAGCTTGAGAAGAAAGGGTTTACGAGTGTACCGCTGAAGATCTATTTCAATCAGCGGGGAAAAGTGAAATTGGAAATAGCTCTTTGTCAGGGAAAACAGCTCTACGATAAACGCCAGGCGATTCGTGAGCGTGACCATCAGAAGGAGATGGACCGCGCGAAGAAACGCTATAAATGAACGGCTGTTTCGTACTACCCTGAATACGTTTATGGGGGCGAACAGATTCGACAGTGAAAAGGTGGCGTAAAGGAGCAGGCAGAGGTTGCAAGGAGGCCTCTTAAAAACCTTGCGCAATATAAGTGCCGATAAAATCGCACTTGACGACAGAATCGTGACTCTCGGGGTTGATACTCCGTCTCTCATGCCTGTCGCAATCGCCGCCTAATCGCGGCGACATCTTCAGGGTCTTCGTCCGCGGGATCTTGAAGGTGACAGCTAGCGGGCTGGCCCTTTTGTTCTTCTTTTCGGCAAACGGGTAAGATTCAGGAAAGATCGTCCGGTAAAATCCTTTCCATGGGAGTTTGCCGGATCAGACTAAATCACGGAATAAGCCTGTAGGAGCCTTTCGTTCGATTTTCTCTGGACGAGGGTGCAATTCCCTCCGCCTCCACCATTTTAATCAAACCGTTCCGGTCGCGTATGACCGGAGCGGGAATCAAGGTCTCTCTCTTTCGGGATGAATTTCCGGAAAGATTTTTTATGGAAAAGAAAACAAGCCTGATTTGGGCGATAGGTTTTTCTTCCTGCCTTTTTATTTTTAAACTGGGAGCCGCGCTTTACTGCGCTTCTCAGGCGCTGCTGGCGTCCGCATTGGATTCTCTGATGGATATCGGGATTTCCTCCCTCAACCTTTTTTCCGTCAAAAAGAGCGCGGAGCCCCCCGACGAAGAACATACCTACGGGCACGAAAAGATCGAAAGCCTGGCTTCTTACACGCAGGGGATTGCGATTCTGCTCGTTTCGCTTGTGATCGCGGTTAACAGCGTTAAAAAAGCCTTTGAAGGACAGGAGATTTTTCATACCAAAGCGGCATTGATCGTTATCGCGGTTTCCTCCCTGGCCAATTTCGCGATTATCGCTATCCTCAAAAAAGCCCAGAGCAAGAATGAGTCGCTGATTTTAAAGGCCGAGGGCGCGCATTATCTAATGGACATTCTCTCCTACGCGGTTATTTTTACCGCGCTGCTTTTGGTGAATCTGACGGATTGGCACGGCTGGGATTTTATCGGAGGGCTTCTGGTCGCGGGATATGTCGGATATTTGGCGGTGGAGATTCTGCTCCAGGCGGGAAGCGAACTTGTGGATCGGGCTCTTCCGCGGCGGGTGATCCGGGAATTAAACGTGATGATCAAACGGCATGACCGGAGAATTGTCGATTATCACGAATTGCGGACCCGGAAAGTCGGTGCGAAGGTGTTCATTGATTTTCACCTGGAAATCGAGCCCCGGCAAAGTTTTAAGGTGGCTCATGATATTGCGGATTCCCTGATCGAGAAGATCCGGAAGCGTTATCCGAATGCGGATGTGACGATTCATGAAGATCTTAATAAGGATGGATAAGACAAAGGAAGCCCGGGAAAAATGGTGGAAACCGCTCGGAATTTTTGCGGTCGGAGCGGTGTTCCTGCTTCTTTCATGCGGTAGGACTTTCGCGCAGTCTTCGGATTCGAGAGCTCCCAGCGTGGCGGGAGGATTTTACCCCGCGAATCCGAACCAGCTGAGCCTGATGATTGATTTGATGCTGGGTCAGGTCCCCGAAGAGAAGGTCGACGGGGAGCTTTTCGCGTTGATTGAACCCCACGCCGGGTATGTTTTCTCCGGGCAAGTCGCGGCGTATGGGTACAAGCTTCTGAAAGGGAAGAATTTTGACACCGTTATTCTTCTCGGCCCCAGTCATCACGCGAGCTATAACGGGGCTTCAATTTGGCAGACGGGCGATTGGAGAACTCCGCTGGGGACGGTTCCGATTGATTCGGAGTTGGCCAAGGCGATAGCCGGGGAAAATCCGATCTTGAATTTTCCGAGAGATCCGCATGTTCCGGAGCATTCCCTTGAAGTCCAGATCCCTTTTCTGCAGAAGGTGATGTCGGGATTCAAGATTGTTCCCATTGCCATCGGGGATCAGGATCTGGGGACCTGCCGGGTCCTCGCGGACGCGATCATGAAACATCTCCGGGACAAGAAAATTTTGATTCTGGTTTCGACGGATTTGAGCCATTACCATCCTTACAATGTCGCGGTGAACCTGGATGCGAAAGGGCTCGGGCTGGTTCAATCGGGCAGCGCATCAAATTTTCAGGAAGCCCTCATGTCGGGGCAATGCGAATTTTGCGGAAGCGGCGGCGTGATGACGATTCTTGAGATTGCAAAAACTCTCGGTAACATTAAATCTCAGGTTTTGAAATACGCGAACAGCGGAGATGTGACCGGGGAGAAAGGACAGGTCGTGGGCTATGCGAGTGTCGCGTTTTATCGGGAAGAGGTTGAGCTTGATGGTTCTGCCGTTGCTGCTGATTCTGGCGGGAAATAGAATGGCAAACGCGCAGGAAGGGGAATTGAATGCCGCGCAGCAGAAAGAACTTTTAGGGATCGCGCGGAGTGCCATTGAAAACTATCTTTCCGGGAAGAAAGTCCCGGACAATGTCCCTTCGGATCCTCTCTTAAAGGAAAACCGGGGAGTGTTTGTCACGCTTCACCGGGATGGGGCTTTGCGCGGATGTATCGGTTCGATTATGCCGGAGGAGCCGCTTTACTTGGGAGTCCGGAGACGGGCGGTTGATTCTGCGGTTCACGACCCCCGGTTTCGCCCGATGACTGCCGATGAATTGGGAAAGGTCGATATTGAGATTTCCGTTTTGAGCGTTCCCAAAAGAGCCGCGAGCGCGGATGAAATCGTAATGGGGAAGCACGGGGTGATTGTGAAACAGGGGTTCCGGGGAGGAGTTTTTCTGCCTCAGGTTGCCACCGAAACGGGGTGGACCAAGGAACAGTTCCTTTCTGAATTGTGTTCGCAGAAGGCGGGATTGCCGCCGGATGCGTGGAAAGATCCTTCGACGGAACTTTTGATTTTTTCCGCTCAGGTTTTTGGCGAAAAAAAACGGGGGGAATGAAAAATGCGTACCGGCGTAAAAATTTTCTGCGGAGTGCTGGGTTTCTTGATCCTTATTTCCGTGCCGTTGATGGCGCGATGGGATCCCGATCCTCAGACGACTGAAATCGAGCCCGAAGGGCAGGACCCCGCGAATTTAGGCGAAGAAGTTGTGCCTGAAGAGAAACAGATCTGGCTGAAAAGTCCTTCTTTTGATAGCGGGGATTCGATTCCGGAAGAATGTACTTGCGACGGATCCAATATTTCACCGACTTTGACATGGCAAGGGGTCCCCACCAACACGGAAAGCATTGCCCTGATCATGGAAGATCCCGACTCGCCAAGCGGAAATTGGGTTCACTGGGTCATTTACAATCTTCCCGAAGACATGACGACTTTGTCCTCAAGTGTTCCCAAAGAACAGATATTATTTGACGATGCCCAGCAGGGGATTAATAGCTTTTTGAACGTCGGATATGATGGGCCGTGCCCTCCTCCCGGTGCGGTACACCGGTATTATTTCAGGGTTTATGCGCTAGACACGGATATTAGCCTTGAATCCGGCGCGACTAAAGAGGAGTTGGAGGACGCCATGCGCGGACATATTCTAGCGGAAGGGGAGTTGATGGGGACCTATCAGAGAAAGCCGTCCGATTAAGAAGCTTTGCGTCCGGTGGAGTTTATCAGTATAATTTCCTTCCTTATTTTTACATTGAACGGATTTTATAGGCTTGCAGAGCAGGAGTTTCGTAATTCCG
>Ga0116177_10000316_pt1 | contig 36442 bp, 31 predicted proteins | sample AD_STIC10_MetaG_FD_89750 | JGI IMG/M metagenome (GOLD analysis project Ga0116177, IMG submission 89750) | Active sludge microbial communities of municipal wastewater-treating anaerobic digesters from USA - AD_STIC10_MetaG | ecosystem: Engineered > Bioreactor > Anaerobic > Digestate | place: USA... | reverse complement strand
GCCAAGGATGCCCTTCAGCGCGCCTTCGGACTGCGCCTTCATCTCCGCGCAGATCTCGGCATAGGTCGCCGGATTCTCGAGCTCGACGGTGAGGTCGACCACCGAGACGTCGCTGGTCGGCACGCGGAACGACATGCCGGTGAGCTTGCCCTTCAGCTGCGGCAGCACCACGCCCACGGCCTTGGCGGCACCGGTGGACGACGGGATGATGTTCTCCAGGATGCCGCGGCCGCCGCGCCAGTCCTTGTTGCTCGGACCGTCGACGGTCTTCTGGGTCGCGGTGGCCGCATGCACGGTGGTCATCAGGCCGCGCTTGATGCCCCACTTGTCGTCCAGCACCTTGGCCAGCGGGGCCAGGCAGTTGGTGGTGCAGGACGCGTTGCTGATGATCGCCTGGCCGGCGTAGGACTTGCAGTTCACGCCGTGCACGAACATCGGCGTGTCGTCCTTCGACGGCGCCGACAGGATCACCTTCTTCGCGCCAGCGGCCAGGTGCTTGCCCGCGCTGTCCTTGTCCAGGAACAGGCCAGTGGATTCCAGCACCACGTCGGCGCCGACCTCGTCCCACTTGAGGTTGGAAGGATCGCGTTCCGCGGTCAGGCGGATGGTCTTGCCGTTGACGACCAGCTGGCCGTCCTTGACCGACACATCGCCCTTGAAGCGGCCGTGCACGGAGTCGTAGCGGAGCATGTATGCCAGGTAATCCGGCTCCAGCAGGTCGTTGATCGCGACGATCTCGATGTCGTCGCCGAAGTTCTGCACCGCCGCGCGGAACACGCAGCGCCCGATGCGACCGAAACCGTTGATGCCGACCTTGATGGCCATGGAGTCTCCTGGCGGATGGTTCGTGGGGAAGCCCGCATTCTACCGAATCGTCCGCGGCAGTCCCGGACGCCGGAATTGATCGTGGTCAATGAGCGCATGTCGCCGCGGGCGGAGACTGGTTCCAGTTGAAACAAACCCCACTGGAGCCCCTGCATGAACACCCTCCGCATCGCCCTTGCCGCCGTCCTCGCACTTGGGGCCACGCCCGCCCTCGCCCAGTCCGCCGGCACGTGGACCGTCGGCATCGGTGCCCACAACGTCGCCCCGAAATCCGACAACGGCACGTTGACTGCGACCCCGCTCGGCAACCTGAAGATGGACGTGGGCAGCAACGTCCGCCCGACGATCACCGGCGAATATTTCCTCAAGGACAACCTCGGCGTGGAAGTGCTGGCTGCGTTGCCCTTCCAGCACGACATCAGCGTCGTCGGGGTGGGCAAGGTCGGCTCCACCAAGCACCTGCCGCCCACGGTTTCGCTGCAGTACCACTTCGGCCAGGGCAAGGTGAAGCCGTTCGTCGGCATCGGCGTGAACTACACGACGTTCTTCAGCTCCAAGGCGGAAGGCGCGATCGCCGGCGCCAACCTGGACCTGTCGGATTCCTGGGGCCTCGCCGCGCACCTTGGCGTGGATTTCAAGGTCGGCGAGAAGGGCGCGATCCGCATCGACTACCGCAAGATCGACATCGACACCAAGGTCAAGCTCAACGGCGCCAACCTCGGTACCAGGAACACCGTGAACATCGATCCGTCGGTGTACGGCATCGCCTACGTGTTCGCGCTCTGACGCGGGGCTGTCATACCGCCATCGGCCATGCCGGGCTATCCTGCCGGCATGGCCAATCCCCGCAGATTCCGCATCCTCGTCGCCCTGCTCTGCCTGGGCATCGCCTCCACCGCCTTCGCCTGGGGCCGGCTCGGCCATGCGCTGGTCGGCGACCTTGCCGAACGCCACCTTGATCCGACCGCCAAGGCCGAGGTCGCACGCCTGCTGGCCGGCGAACCGGATCCGACGCTGGCCGGCGTGGCCTCATGGGCCGACGACCTGCGCGACAGCGACCCGCCGCGCTTCAAGGCTACGTCGAAGTGGCACTACATCAACGCCAAGGGCGGCGGCTGCGGCTTCGACCTGGCCCGCGACTGCCCGGACGGCAACTGCGTGGTCGGCGCGATCCAAGCCCAGCGCGCGATCCTCGCCGACCGCAGCCAGCCGATCCAAGCACGCCGCGATGCACTGAAGTTCATCGTCCATTTCATCGGCGACGCGCACCAGCCGATGCATGCCGGCAGCCGCACCGACAGCGGCGGCAACGGTTTCCAGGTCAGCCTGCGCACGCCGATCGAACCCGAGGCCTACAACCGCAACAAGTACGTCGATGGCGTGATGGGTACCAACCTGCACTCGATCTGGGACTACTACATCCTGGCCGACCGCCGCCTCGACCTGCCGGCCTATGCGAACAAGCTCGACAGGCTGCCGTGGCCACCGTTCCCCGCGCCGTCCGCGCATGACGTGATGCCGCTGGCCTGGGCCGGCGAATCCTGCCGCCTGATCGAGGCGCGCGGCATCTACCCGCCCGCGGACAAGCACACGATGGACAGCGCCTACCTGGACGCGATGCGCCCGCTGGCCGAACAGCGCGTGCGCCAGGCGGCATGGCGGCTCGCGCAACTGTTGAACCAGACCATCGGAGCGCAGGCGGCACCGTGAGCAGCACCGACCTGTTGCTGGCCGCGCTGTTCCTTGCGGTCGCGGTGCTGTATTCGTCGGTCGGGCATGCCGGCGCGAGCGGCTACATCGCCTCGATGGCGCTGCTCGGCTTCGCGCCAGAACAGGTGCGCCCCACCGCGCTGGCATTGAACCTGCTGGTGGGCGGCATCGGCTTGTTCCGATGGTGGCGCGGTGGCCATGTGCGCTGGCGCAACGTGCTGCCCTTCGTGCTCGCCTCTGCACCGGCCGCGTTCCTCTCTGCGCAAGTGAAACTTCCGAAGGAAAGTTATTCGCTACTGCTCGGCGTCGTGCTGCTGGCCGCCGCCATTGGCGTGTTCCGGCATGCATCGCGCGCCGAAGCCGAGGACGAGGCGTCGCGCGGCCGCAACGTGCCGTGGATGGCTGGCCTGTTCATCGGCGCGGCCATCGGCACGCTGTCCGGCCTGACCGGTACCGGCGGCGCGATCTTCCTGACCCCGCTGCTGCTGTTCGCGCGCTGGATGCCGACGCGCGACGCCAGTGGCGTGTCCGTGGCCTTCGTCTGGATCAACTCGCTGACCGGACTGGCCGGCCTGCTGCATTCCGGCCAGTCACTGCCGGCGATGCTGCCCTGGTGGCTGGGCGTGGTCGCGATCGGTGCGTTGATCGGCACCCAGCTTGGCCTGAAATGGCTGCCGGTGCGCGGGCTGCGCCTGGCGCTGGGCGTGGTGTTGCTGATTGCGGCGGGCAAGTTGTTGTTCGCCTGATGCAACCACTCGACTGCCGATGACGAGCAGCGCGCCACATCGTCAGCGGGTTTCGCCCGCCTCGACCACCGCGCGTCCATTCGTCTGCGGGATGAAGACCCACGTCCTGATCGCCGCCACAACGGCGTCCTCGAACGCCGGTTGGTCGTGGGAACGTTCGATCACTTCCGCTCGTGCCAGCGCGCCCGCACCACTCACAACGATGCGCGCCACCAGCGTGACCGACGGCAATTCCTGTTCGAGCAATCCGGCGGGATACTCGGGCCTGGCGTTCTCGCGGATTGGCTGCGGGCTCAAGTAGGCGCTGCCTTGCACCGGCTGGTATCGCGCAGCATCAGGCTGCTCCACCATTTCCGCGTTGACCGCGCCATCGGCGGCGTAGCCCTCTCGTGCTGGTTCCGCCACCAGCTGTGAGACGCAGCCGGCCAACAGTCCGGACAACGCAACCAGTCGCAGCGCTGCAGGGAGGTGCATACATCAACTCTTCGGTGACGCAATGCTGCCGACTACCCTGAAATCACCGACCTTCGTTTTGATGACGCCATCCTCCAGCACCGCATCGCCGAGATAGCCGCCAGACCGAAACTCGACCGGCACGCGCACCTTGCCTGGCACCGGCCTGCCGTCCTTCACCAGCGGCTTGAACTTCCACTGCCCCACGGCCTCGAGCGCTGCCGCGTCCAGCCGTTCGTCTCCCGCCGAACGATCCACCTTCGTCGCCGACACACTGCCATCCACCGCAACATCGACGATCAGCACGACGGTGCCGTTCACACCATTCTCGAGAACATCGACCGGGTAGACGTGCGGCTGCCTCGAAAGCGGCGCGACCGCAACCGGTTGCGCGGCCGAATCGGTCAGCATGATGTCCATGCGCATGCCCTTGAATGTCGTGCGACCCGCAGTGCCAGCGATCTCCTCGCCCACATGGATCTGCGCCGTCTTGCCGCTTTCGACGGCGATACCCGGCTCGCTCAGCAGCTTGCCGTCTTCGGTGATGCGCATCTTCATCCTGAGCACCTGCCGCCCTTCGACCTGCCAGCGGTCCACGGTCGATGCAACCACGTAGTGCTTGCCGTGCTGGTGGGCATCGACCGTAAACGGAACGCCGGGATCGGCGATCGAACGGAGCGTGACGGGCTCGCCTTCGTCCACGCGCAACGCGATGTCGGCCGCGATCTTGCCTGCGGGCACCGTCGAGATCGATGGTTGCGCGGGCTGTGCGGCCCACGCCGCATATCCGGTGGCCAGCAACAGCGCGACCGCGGTGGCGCGGCCAAGCGCACGACGGCGCATGGAGTGCAATGGCTGCTTGAGCATTTCGATTCTCTCCCTGAGTGGATGGGTCTGGGCCCAGTGGCAGCCCAGCGGCAGCACGCCACGGGCCAGTTGCGTCTTCAGCATCGCTTCGCCATAGGCGCGGCGGGCATCGGGATGGCGGCGCACCACCTGCTGGTCGCAGGCGAGTTCCTGGTCATGGCGAAAACGCATCGCGGCGAGATGCACCAGCGGGTTGAACCAGAACGCGCAGCGCAGGGCAGCGACCAGAGCATTCGCGGCTAGGTCGCCTCGCTCGACGTGGGCGCGCTCGTGCGCCAGCATCAGGTCGCGCTCGCTGGCGGCGTAACGATCCATCGCATCCGCCGGCAGCACGATGCGCGGGCGCCACAGGCCGATCACCGCAGGCAAGCCCTCGGTCGCCTGCGCGACGAATACGCCATCGCCACGTTCCGTCAGCAATCCCAGGCCTTCGATGAAGCGGCGTTGCTGAACAACCATCCACAGCGCGCAAGCCAGCGCGCCACAGGCAACCGCGATCACCCCCCATGTCACCAGGTCGGGCATGGCCTGCCCTGCCTCATCGCCGACGAGCAAACCGTTCGTCACCCGCATGGCGATAACCGGCGCGACCAAGACCGGCGACTGCGCGGCCGGCAACAACACCGCGAGCATCGCCAGCGGCACCAGCGCCCAGGTGGCATAGGCAATGCCTGCGCCGAATGCGTGGCGCAATGGCCGGCGCAGCGCGAGTACCAGCAGGATCGCCGCGCTCCCAGCGACGGTGGTTTCGCACAAGATGGGGAACAGGTCAGCGGCCGTCATCATCGAGCTCCTCCAGCAGTTTGCGCAGGTCGGCGATGTCCTTGCGGCTCAGCTTGCGCTGCTCGCTGAAGTGCGCGACCAGCGGTGCCACCCGGCCGCCGAAAAGACGGTCGAGCAAGCTTTCGCTCTGTCCCTGCACCCACGCTTGGCGCTGCAGCACCGGCACGTACAGATACCGGCGGCCGTCTTTTCCGGCATCGATGGCGCCTTTCTTCAACAGCCGATTGAGCAAGGTTTTCACCGTGGCTTCCTGCCATTCCTGTTGCCCCGAAAGCGCCGCCACCACCTCATCGGCAGACAGCGGGCTGCGCTTCCAGAGGACGTCCATCACCACCGATTCCGCATCACTGATCTGCATGTCGTTTACATCCGTAATTGAAATTACAATTACATGCGTAATTGAACATGTCAACCGGGCGCGTGCGGCCGTGGCGACGAGTGGCATAAGCTGGCCTGATGAAGATGCCCGACCGCTTCACATCGCTGCACGACGCCGTCAACGCGATGCTGGCTCGCATCGACGGCCCGCTCCGGGTCGGCGCACCGCTCGGCATCGGCAAGCCGCATCGCCTGCTCAATGCCCTGTACGAACGCATCGAAGCGGATCCGTCGCGCCCGTTGTCGCTGTACACCGCTCTCTCGCTGGATCCGCCGCGTGGCCGCAGCCTGCTGGAGCAGCGCTTCCTCGATCCATTCGTGGAGCGCCTTTACGGACCCGAGTTCCCGCGCCTGTCGTACGTGGCGGCGCAAAAGCGCGATGCCCTGCCCGCGCATATCGAGGTCGAGGAGTTCTACCTGCAATCCGGCGCACTGCTCGGCAGCATCCAGGCCCAGCGCAGTTACGCCAGCCTGAATTACACCCACGTCGCGCGGGCGCTGGCCGACCGCGGAGTCAACTGCATCGTGCAGAAGGTCGCGGCGAACGCGGACGGCAGCCGGTTGTCGTTGTCGTCCAATACCGACCTGACCTTCGATGCGGTGGATGCGATCGTCGCGCGTGGCCTGCCGCGTCCGCTGCTGGTCGCCGAGATCGATCCGCACCTTCCCTGGCTGGATGGCGTGGCCGTGGTGGATGCCAACTGGTTCGACATCGTGATCGCGCCGCCGGCGCCGCATCCGCCGCTGTTCGCGTTGCCGCGCGAGCCGGTTGGCGATGCCGACTATGCGATCGGCCTGCACGCCAGCACCCTGGTGCGCGATGGCGGCACCTTGCAGATCGGCATCGGTGCGCTATCCGACGCGCTCTGCCACGCGCTGGTGCTGCGCCACACGGACAATGCCGCGTACCGGCGGGTGCTGCAGGCGCTGGCGCCAGGCATCGAGACGCATCCCGCGGTGGTCGCGAGCGGTGGACTGGGGCCGTTCGAGCAAGGCCTGTACGGCTGCAGCGAGATGATCAACGAGGGCTTCCGCGCGCTGGTGCAGGCGGGCGTGCTGCGGCGCAAGGTGGTGGATGACCAGGCGTTGATGCAACGCGTGGTCGACGGCGATGCGGATGCCGATGATCATGCGCGACTGGATCGCGACGGCGAATTCCTGCACGGCGCGTTCTACCTGGGCTCGCCGGACTTCTACGACTGGCTGCGCACGCTGGACGATGCCACCCGACGCGGCATCGGCATGCGCCGGGTGAGCGCAGTCAACGAACTGTACGGCGGCAACGAAACGCTCGAACGCCTGCAGCGGCGCGACGCGCGCTTCTTCAACACCTGCATGATGGCGACCGCGCTGGGCGCGGCGGTGTCCGACGGCCTGGAGGACGGCCGCGTCGTCTCCGGCGTGGGCGGCCAGTACAACTTCGTGGCGATGGCGCATGCGCTGCCGGATGCGCGCTCCGCGTTGTTGCTGCGGGCGACGCGCGGCGTGCAGGGCCGTGCCATGTCCAACCTCCGCTGGAACTACGGCCACACCACCATCCCGCGCCATCTGCGCGACGTGTATGTCACCGAGTACGGCATCGCCGACCTGCGCGGCAAGTGCGACGAGGACTGCGTGGTGGCGATGGCCGCGATCGCCGCTGCACCGTTCCAGCAAGCGTTGCTGGACGAAGCGAAGGCCAGCGGCAAGCTGGGCCGCGACTCCAGCGCGCCGACCGCATGGCAACGCAACACCCCGGCACACCTGCGGGAAACGCTTGCGCCCTTCCGCCGCGACGGCACCCTGCCCGACTATCCGCTGGGCAGCGATTTCACTGCCGTCGAACAGCGCCTGGTGAGGGCGCTTGGCTGGTTGAAGGCGCGTACCGCGACACGCCTGGGCCTGCTGCGCACTATCGGCACGGCGCTGTTCGCGACGGGAAGCGCGGATGGCGACGCGATGGAGCGCATGCGATTGCATGCGCCCACCGGCGTTTCCGAACGACTGCATGCGCGACTGCTCGCGCTTGCACTGCGACGCACGGCCTGACGCCGGCGTCGCGTTGCCGGGTCAGAGCGCCTTCGCGGCCTCGACCACGTGCTCGACGGTGAAGCCGAAATGCGGCAGCAAGGCTTCGATCGGAGCAGACGCACCGAACGTGTCGATACCGATCACTGCGCCATCCAGGCCCACGTACTTGCGCCAGAAATCGCTGACGCCGGCTTCGATGGCCACGCGCTTGCGCACCGCCTTCGGCAGCACGGATTCGCGGTAGGCCGCGTCCTGGCGATCGAACACATCGGTGCTCGGCATCGACACCACGCGCACGCCATCGCCGAGCTGCCCGGCAGCCTGCATCGCAAGCCCGACTTCGGAGCCGGTGGCGATCAGGATGATCTCCGGCGCGCCGACGCTGTCCTTCAGCACGTAGCCACCGCGGGCGATATCGAGCAGCTGCGCGTCGTCGCGCGGCTGGTGCGGCAGGTTCTGGCGGCTGAAGACCAGGCAGCTCGGGCCGTCGGCGCGCTGGATCGCGGCCTTCCAGGCCATCGCCGATTCCACTGCATCGCAGGGACGCCAGACGTCGTTGTCGGGGATGTAGCGCAGCGAGGCGAGGTGCTCGATGGGCTGGTGGGTCGGGCCGTCTTCGCCCAGGCCGATCGAGTCGTGCGTGTAGACGTGGAGCGCGCGCACGCCCATCAGCGCGCTCATGCGCACCGCATTGCGGGCGTAGTCGCTGAAGACGAGGAAGGTCGCGTCGTAGGGGATGAAGCCGCCATGCAAGGCCAGGCCGTTGCTGATCGCGGTCATCCCGAACTCGCGCACGCCGGAATAGATGTAGTTCGCGTTGGGATCGGTGCTGGCCACCGACTTGCTGCCCTTCCACAGGGTCAGGTTGGAATGCGCCAGGTCGGCCGAACCACCCACCAGTTCCGGCAACAGCGGCGCGAACGCCTCGATGCAGTTCTGCGAGGCCTTGCGGCTGGCGATGGTCGGGCCGTCCTGCTGGGTCTTGATCGCGAACGCGAGCGCGGCATCGACGAAACCGTCGGGCAGGTCGCCGGCCAGGCGACGCTGGAATTCGGCGGCTTCAGCCGGGAATGCCACGGCATAGGCAGCGAAGCGCGCGTCCCAATCGGCCTCGACCGCGCCGAGGTCGCGCGCGCGCCAGCCGTTGTACACATCCTGCGGGATCTCGAACGCACCGTGCGTCCAACCCAGCGCTTCGCGGGTGGCGACCACTTCGTCCTTGCCCAGCGGCGAGCCGTGCGACGACTCCTTGCCGGCCTTGTTCGGCGAGCCGAACCCGATCGTGGTGCGGCAGCAGATCAGCGTCGGCTTGTCGGACGACTTCATCGCGGTCTCGATCGCGGTGCGGATCTCGACCGGATCGTGGCCATCGACGCCGCGCACCACGTTCCAGCCATAGGCCTCGAAACGCTTCGGGGTGTCGTCGGTGAACCAGCCATCGGTGTTGCCGTCGATGCTGATGTGGTTGTCGTCCCAGAACGCGACCAGCTTGCCGAGGCCCCAGGTGCCGGCAAGCGATGCGGCTTCGTGGCTGATGCCTTCCATCAGGCAGCCGTCGCCCATGAACACCCAGGTGCGGTGGTCGACGATCGCGTGGCCATCGCGGTTGAAGCGCTGCGCCAGCAGTTTCTCCGCCAGCGCGAAGCCCACGGCATTCGCCAGGCCCTGGCCCAGCGGGCCGGTGGTGGTCTCGATGCCGCAGGTCATGAAGTTCTCGGGATGGCCCGGGGTCTTCGAATCCAGCTGGCGGAACTGCCTGAGGTCGTCGATCGACAGGTCGTAGCCGCTCAGGTGCAGCAGCGCGTACTGCAGCATCGAGCCGTGGCCGTTGGACAGGATGAAGCGGTCGCGATCGGCCCAGCGCGGGTTCGCCGGATTGTGCTTGAGGACATCGTTCCACAGCACTTCGGCGATGTCGGCCATGCCCATGGGCATGCCGGGATGGCCGGAGTTGGCGGCCTGGACCGCGTCGATGGCGAGGAAACGGATGGCGTTGGCGAGGTCGCGGCGGCTGGGCGTCGTCATGGGGGCATCATGGGGAGGCGCCCGGCGGCATGCGGGCCGCCCATTGTCCCATGCGCGCAGCCCGATCCGGAAACGCGAGCGAAGAACGCGTGGCTACGCGGCCTCCGCGTCTTCCTCGCCATTGGAGACCACCGCCGCCAGCATCAGGTCGCCGGTCACGTTCAGGGTGGTGCGGCACATGTCGAGGAAGCGGTCCACGCCCAGGATCAGGCCGATGCCTTCCGGCGGCACGCCGACCATGCCGCAGATCAACGCCACCACCGGCAGCGAGCCAGCGGGGACGCCGGCGGTGCCGATGCCGCCGAGGATGCAGACGAACATCACCGTGACCTGCTGGGTGAGGGAGAGATCCACGCCGAAGAACTGGGCGAGGAACAGCACGGTGACGCCCTCGAACAGCGCGGTGCCGTTCTGGTTGGCGGTGGCGCCGACGGTCAGCACGAAGCGCGAGATCTTCTTCGGCAGGTGCAGTTTTTCCTCGGCGACCCGCAGCGACACCGGCAACGTCGCGTTGCTCGACGCGGTCGAGAACGCCATCACCATCGCTTCCTGCGAGCCCTTGAAGAACTTCAGCGGCGACCAGCCGCCGAGGAACTTCAGCATCAACGAGTAGACCACGAGCATGTGCAGCGCCAGCGCCAGGACCACGACGCCGACATATTTGCCCAGGCTGTTGAGCAGGTCCCAGCCGAACAGCGCGGCCAGGTTGAACATGAAGCAGAACACCGCGTACGGCGCCAGGCGGATGACCAGCCCGATCAGCGTCATCGACACCTCGAACAGGCCCTGGATGCCGCGCAGCAGGGTTTCGGTGGCGGGCGTGCGGGTCAGCACCAGGCCGATGCCGAGCATCAGCGCGAAGAACATCACCGCCAGGATGGTGTTCTCGGCCGCGGCCTTGACCACGTTGTCCGGCACGATCGCCAGCAGCATGTCCAGGCCCCGGGGCTGCGAAGCAGTGCTGCCCACGATGTCCTTCGCCCGGTCCGCGCCCTGCGCCAGCATCGCCTGCGCGGCGGCCGGATCCACGCCCGCGCCGGGTTGCAGCCAGTTCACCAGCAGCAGGCCCAGTGCGACCGCGATGCCCGACGCGATCACCGTGTAGCCCAGCGTCTTCCAGCCGACGCGGCCGAGCGAGCGCACATCGCCCATTTCGGCCACGCCGATGATCAGCGCGGAGAACAGCAGCGGGATCACCAGCATGAAGATCAGGCGCAGGAACAAGGTGCCCGCCGGTTGCGTCACGTAGGTCGTGAGCCACTGCACCCAGCCGGCGTCGCTGCCCGCACCGTAGTGCGCGACCAGGCCAAGCGCCAGGCCGGCAAGGAAGCCGATCAGCATCTTCCAGTGCAGTTGCAGCTTGCCGCTTCCGGCCTTCGCCTCGCTCATCGCGTCGCCTCGCTCCGTGTAGCGGGCGAGCTTAACAAACCGAGCTTGTCCGCCCTGACCGTCGTGGCGAAGCCACGAAGTCGAAGGGGCTGCGCACCTATTCCGGATACAGCGGTGGCAGCAACGAGGTCGATGCCGGCGCAGCCTTGCGCCAACGCGGGCCCTTCGCGAACGCGGCACGCAACACGGCGAGGGTCGGTGCGGCATCGCCGCTGCCCCAGCGCGCGGCCTGCAGCTGCATGACCGCCTCGACCTGCGCCGCATCGTCCAGCCGCTGGCGCACGGCGTCGAGATCCTCGCCATGCGAGCCGGCCGCCGCGCCCAGGGCCTGCGCGATCACGCCCAGGTCGTCACGCTTCAGTGCGTCCGGCAACGACGGGATGCGCGCTGCCGGTGCCTCGGGCGATGGCGCATCACCGCATGCATCCGCTGCAGGCACCCGCGCGCGCGGCCAACGCCACCACGCGAGCACGACCAGCAACGCCGCGGCGAGCAGCAGCCACGGCCACCAGCGCGACCACGCATGCGCGGCATCGCCCGATGGCGCATCCGCGCCTGCACGCCCGGCGGGTGCCGCGGCATCGACGGAGGTCGTGGCGGCAGCGGCGCCCGGCGCGACCTGCAACTGCAACGACGGCAGCATCGCGGTACGCGCCACGCCCTGCGCCGCGTCCCACCATTCGATGCGTGGCCCCGCGATCGACAGCGCCCCAGCCTGCAAGGGCACGATGGCGATGCGCCGGCGCAGGATGCTGCGCGGCCGGCCATCGACGAACTGCTCGTCGACCTGCGGCGGATCCGCGAACAATTGCACGCCAGGTGTGTCCGCCAACGCGACCGGCGGCAATTGCGTGGCGGTGGCGCCATCGGCGATGACTTCGATCTCGACGGATGCCGCTTCACCCGCGCGCGCCTGCGTCGGCGCCTGCACATATCGCAACTTGAGGTCATGCAGCGGCAACCACGGCTGCGGCGCGCCCGCGGGAATCGGCAGCACGTCGAGGCGCCGGGCCGGCGAGGCCGCGGACACCGCCTTGCGGCCGTCATCGAACACCTGGTCGAAGAAGCCGCCCATGGTCTGTCCGTTGAATCGCGCACCGGGCAAGACCAATGCACCGCTGCGCTCCGGGATCAGCAGGAACCGGCGCTCGACCACGTTGTAGCGGCGGCCATCGATCTGCCGCTGGTAGGTGAGGTCCTCGCCGACCTGGCGCAGGCTGGCCCCGGACGGCGGATCCTGTTCGAGCTGGCCGGACATCAGCGGCACCGCGTAGTGCAGGCGCACCTGCACCCCGACCGCCTGCTGCACGTAGGGCCGCGCGGCATCGACCACGGTCTCGACGAAGGCGTCCGCGTCGCCGCTGGCGGGCAGCACCGAGGGCGGCACCACCGTCAATCGCAACGGCGCGGTGGTGGTCTTGCCGACGCGCAACGCCGGAATGGTGAAGACCCCGGGGCCGCGCGGGCGCAGGCCGACAGCGAACAGCGAGGTCGCGGTCGAGCGTCCATTGCTGCGTTGATAGCTGCGTCGCACGGTCTGTCCCGCGATGTCGAACTGCCGTTGCAGCGGCGTGTAGTCGATCGACGCCACCGACTGGTCGGTCTGGATGTTGAGGGTGGCGGTTTCGCCATGGCTGACCTGCGCGCGATCCAGCCAGGCGCGTGTCTGTGCATGCGATGGCGACGCGAAAAACGCGAGCAGGCACACCAACAGCCACGCGATCGCGCGCGTCATGGCGTGGCCCCGCGACGGCGCTGCTGTTCCAGTTGGAAGCGCGCACGCAGCAACGCACCCGGATCGTCAGGCACGCGCTGCAACCACGCTTCGTTGGCGAGGCGACGCTCGCGCTGCTCGGCGGTTTCCTGGGGCTTGCCGCGTTGGTCGGGCTTCGGTTGCTGGCCAGGCTGCTTCGCCTGTTGCTTCTGCAACGCCTGCTGCATGCGTTCGCGTTGCGCGGCGTCGGCCTGCGCTTGCGATTGCGGATCCTTCTGCGGGGGCGCTTGCGGCGGCTTGCCTGCCTGGCCGCCCTTGCCTTGCGCTGGCGGTGCTTGCGGCTTGCCCGCCTGGCCTTGCTGTCCCGGCTTCGATGCCTGCGGGGGCTGCCCGTCCTTGCCGCCCTTGCCGTCCTTATCCTCGCCCTTGTCCTGCGGGCGTTTGGGCAGTTGTTTCGCCACCCGCACCAGATTGCGGTTGAACGCTGCGTCCTTCATTCCCGGCTGCAATTCCAGCGCGCGATCGTAGGCGGCGATCGCGTCGTCGTAGCGGCCCGCCTTGGCAAGCGCGTTGCCCAGGTTGTACTGGCCTTCCGCGCCGCCGACGGTCGAAAACCGTTCGATCGCGCGCGGATAGTCCTTCTGCCTGTAAGCCGCGATGCCGTCCTGCATGCGCGCATGTTCGGCCTGGTCCGCGCGTTGCCACAGGCTGCCTCCGGACGACGATGACTGTGCGGACGCAGGCACCATCGGCAGCCACAGGCCGCAAGCGAGCAGCAGCGCGAATGCAGCGCCGCGACGGAACAGCGGCAGGCACAGCAGCAAGACCACGGGAAGCAGCCAGTAGCCGTCGTCGCGCCAGCGCGACACCTTCTGCCCGCGCACGCTGGTACCGGCGTCCTGCCGCGGATCCAGCACGCCCAGCGCGCGGAGGTCGGCATCGCCCGGGGACAGCGCCTGGTAACCGCCGCCACCGCTGGCCGCGAGGCGCTTCAACCCGGAGGCGTCCAGCCGCGCCTGGCCGAGACCCTCCGGCGTATCGAACACGCCGCCCTGCTCAGTCCCGAGGCCCAGCACCGACACGCGGTAGCCCGCGGCGTTCGCCTTGCTCGCGGCATCGATATCGGTGCCGTCGGCGCGGTCGGTAAGCAACAGGATCTGCCCACGCGCGAATCCGGCCTGGCGCATCAGTCCCTGCGACCACGCGATGGCGCGATCGGCGCGATGGCCGTCATCCGGCATCACCCCGGGATCCAGCGCATCCAGGAACAGCGCGACGTTGGCTGCGTCCTCGGTCAGAGGCGCCACCGTGAACGCATCGCCGGCGAACGCGACCAGCGCCACCTGGCCACCGGCGCGTTCGCGCAGCAACGTGGCCAGCTTGGCCCGCGCCTGCGCAAGCCGCGTCGGCGGCAGGTCGCGCGCCAGGGTGGCGCTGGACAGGTCCAGCGCGATCACCAGCGGTTCCTGCGCCTGCCACAGCGGCTGTTCGTCCTTGCCGATGCCGGGGCCGGCCAGCGCAATGATCGCGAGCGCGGTTGCGGCCAATGCCAGCCAGCGCGGCAAAACCCCTGCGCGTTGCTCGGCACCGCGGTCCAGCAGGTGCGGCAACAAATGCGCATCGACCAGGTCGCGCCAAGGATTGCGCTGTTGCGCCTGCCTGCGCCACCACCAAGCGAGCATCGGCAACACCAGCAGCGCCAGCAACCACCACGGACGCAGGAAATGCACGTCAGGGAACAGGTTCATGCCCGCCTCCGCAGCAGCACGGCCAGCGCGCCGACCGCCAGGGCAAGTCCGAGTGGCCACGGATAGCATTCGATCTTCGGACGCACCGCCTGTCCCTGCCGCTGGACCGGTTCCAGCGCGTCGATCTCCGCGTAGATGCCGGCCAGCGCCTCGGTGTCGCGGGCCCGGAAGAAACGCCCGCCGGTGAGCTGGGCGATCTTCTGCAGGCCGGCTTCATCGACCTCGTCGCCGCCCGCCGGCAGGCGCAGGCCGAACAGCGACAGCGCGCCGCCGCCTTCACCGCCGAAGGCGATCGCGTGGATGCGCACGCCGGCATCGCGCGCGATCTGCGCGGCCTTGGCTGGCTCCAGGACGCCGGCGGTGTTCACGCCATCCGTGAGCACGATCAGCACGCGCTGCTCGGTGCGTTGCTGTTGCAGCCGTTTGGTCGACAGCGCGATGGCATCACCGAGCGCAGTCGCGCGCCCCGCCAGGCCGACCACGCTGGCATCCAATTGCTGGCGCACGCTGTCGCGATCCAGCGTCAACGGCGTCAGCGCGAAGGCACGGTCGCCGAACACGACCAGGCCGATGCGGTCACCGACCCGACGGTCGAGGAAATCGGCCAGCACCGCCTTGGCCGCCGTGAGGCGATCAACCAGGCGACCGCCAAGTTCCATGTCTTCCTCGCCCATGCTGGCGGACAGGTCGACGGCCAGCATCATGTCGCGGCCCACCTGCGGCGGGGCGATGGGCGGACCCAACTGCTGCGGGCGCGCCGCGGCGACACACAGCAGGCACCAGGCCAGCATCGCCATCCACGGGAAGCCGCGCGAACCCACCTCCAGCACGCCGCCCGAGGCCACCCTGCGCAGGCGCTCGCCCCAGGGCACGCGGAGCGCTGGTTGCGGGTTCGCACGCGCCGGCATCAACACACGCGCCAACAACGGCAAGGGAATCGCGAGCAACAGCCACGGCCAGGCGAAGCCGTCGATGCCCAGCCAGTCCGCGAGCAGGTTCACTTGCCGAGCATCCAGGTCAGGTAGCGCTGGCGCGCGACGGTTCGCAGCGCGCGTACCGCGCCTTCATCGACATCGCGACGGAATGCACCCTCGCGCAGCAGCGCACCCGGTCCATGCTCGAAGCATGGCGGGGTCATTCCCTGGTCGAGGAAGCGGAGCCAGTCGTCGCCCTGCAAGCGATCCGCGAGCGGATCCTTGCGCCGTGCCGCGCGCCGCAACAGGTCCGACATCGCCGCAACCTGTTGCGCAGGCGAGGTTGCAGCATCCACCGTGCCTTCGAACAAGCGCAGGATGCTCGCACGTCGCGTGCGTCGCCTGCGCATCCACCACCACATCGCAACACCCACCAGCGCCAGCACAGCCGCGACCATCCACCAGCCCGGCGCTGGCGGCCACCACGACGGCGCCAAGCCCGGATGCACGTCCTTCAGCGGCAACGGCATGTTCATCGCCCCGCTCCCGTCGCCACCACCGCTTTCGGCCGTCCCAGCAGCGACAGCCACGCATCGCTGGCATCGATGGTGGAGAGCGTCATCACCCGCGCTCCCTGCCGCTGCAGCATCGCCTGCGTGGCCTCCAACGGGATGTCGAATTGTTGCCGCCAGCGCTGGCGCACGGGTGCCGTGTCCAGCCCCAGTTCGATGCGATCGCCCGGCGCGCCACGGAATGGCAAGCGTTTCGCCGGCGGCGACGTTTCCAGCGGATCGACCAACAGCAGCACGATCAATTCATGGTGCATCGCCAGCGCGGGCCAGCGTTCCGCGGGGACTGCGGCGATGCTGGACGGATCGGCCAGCAGCACCAGCCGCGAACCGGGCCGGAGCAGTCGCCGCGCATGCTCCAGCGCGACCGCCAGGCCTTCATCATCCGCAGGCGGCTGCGCATACCAGCGCACCAGTGCATCCAGCACGCGCAAGGCGCCACGCGGTCCGGACGCAGGGGGCACCGGCGCTTCCCGATGCGAACCGCGCAACGCGGCGATTCGGTCGCCGTCACGCGCCGCCAGCCATGCCGCCAGCGCACCGGCACGCGCGGCCTGCACCGACTTGAAGCGCACGCGGGTCCCGAAGTACAGCGATGGCGCGGTGTCCGCGACGACCAGCGTGAGGCGTTCGCGCTCGGCCTGGAACAGCTTGGTATGGGTTCGCCCGCTGCGTGCGGTCAGCCGCCAATCGATGTGGCGGGCATCGTCGCCCTGCGCGTACTCGCGCGACTCCGCGTACTCCATGCCACGCCCGCGCAGGTTGGACAGCGCCTGCCCTTGCACGCCATGCCGGCCGAGCCGCGCGCCGCGACGGCCCTGCACCAGGGCGCGCAGGCCGACCAGTTCGGAAAGCGTGGGGACGATGCCGTCGGTCACGGTCGCTCCGGGTTCGGACCTGTCCGTGGCCGGCTTACGGCAGCGGCACCAGGCGCAACAGCTCGGACACCAGTCGCTCGCCATCCCAGCCTTCCGCGGTGGCTTCGTAGCTGGGCAGCACGCGATGGCGCAGCACATCCGGCGCAACTGCACGCACGTCTTCCGGGGTCACGAAGTCGCGCCCTTCCAGCCAGGCGCGCGCGCGCGCGCAACGTTCCAGCGCGATCGAGCCACGCGGGCTTGCGCCCCACGCGATCCGCCTTGCCAGCGCGGCGTCGTAGCGACCCGCATCGCGCGAGGCCAGGACGATCTCCACCAGGTAGCGTTCCAGCGCGGGGGCGAAGTGCAGGTCGAGCACCGCCGCGCGGGCAGCAAACACGTGCGCCTGCGGCATCCGCGCCGGCGCGTGCGACGCCGCCTGCAGCACGTCGCGCGCGCGTTCGCGCGCCAGCCGCAGGATTTCGGTTTCGGCATCGACGCGTGGATAGCCGATGCGCACGTGCATCAGGAAGCGGTCCAACTGCGCTTCGGGCAACGGGAACGTGCCTTCCTGCTCGATCGGGTTCTGGGTGGCCATCACCAGGAACAGCGGCGGCAGCGGATAGGTCTGCCGGCCCACCGTGACCTGGCGCTCGCCCATCGCCTCCAGCAGCGCGGATTGCACCTTGGCCGGCGCGCGGTTGATCTCGTCGGCCAGCAGGATCGGGTGGAAGATCGGCCCCGGCTGGAATTCGAAGCGCCCATCCTGCGGGCGCCACACCTCGGTGCCGGTGAGGTCCGCGGGGAGCAGGTCGGGAGTGAACTGGACGCGGGCGAAATCGGCCTCGAGGCGTGACGCCAGTGCACGAATCGCGGTGGTCTTGGCCAGGCCGGGGGCGCCCTCGACCAACAGGTGGCCATCGGCGAGCAACGCGATCAGCAGGCGTTCGATCAGGCCGGCCTGGCCAACGATCTCGCGCGAAAGATCCTCGCGCAGGGCTCGGAAGGCGTCATGCAGCGTGGCGGTGTCGGGGATTGCCTTATCCATCTGGGGGCTCTCGTATGCAGGCCACTTCGACCGGCTCAACGCGCAAAGGTTCGCACGCCCCTGGTGAACGACCCATTCGCCGCAAACGAAACGGGAGCCTTGCGGCTCCCGTTCGTGTCGTGCGATGCGCCGTGGCTCAGCGCTGGGTAACGCGCATGACCTTCGGGGTCACGAACACCAGCAGCTCGGCCTTGCTCTTGGAGCGACTCTTGTTGCGGAAGAGGTTGCCGATCACCGGCAGGTCGCCGAGGAACGGGACCTTCGACAGTTCGGTGGTGTCGCTGAACTCGTAGACACCGCCGATCACCACGGTCTGCCCGTCATCCACCAGTACCGCAGTGTTGACTTCACGCTTCGCGATTTGCGGCACTTCGCCGAAGGTACCCATGCTGACGTAACCGTCCAGCTCGTCCTTCTTCACACCCAAGGTCAGGAAGACGCGGCCATCGTTGGTGATGGTCGGCGTCACCTTCAACTCGAGCAGCGCTTCCTTGAACGCCACGGTCGGGGTGGCGCCAAGTCCGGAACCCGTGATCGTCAGGTAGCCGATTTCCTTGCCTTGCCTGATCACCGATTCCTTCTGGTTGCTGGTGACGATGCGAGGGTTTGAGATGACCTCGCCGCGTCCCTGCTCCTGGATGGCCGACAGCTCGACATCCAGTTGGTAGCCGGCGTTGAGGATCGACAGTGCCAGCGAACCAGCCGGGTTCTGCAATGCGGCCGGCAGGTTGGACATGAGCCCACGGAACGGCAAGGACTGCGAATACACCGGGCGGGCACCGACCTGGCCGCCCGCGATCCACGCCGACATGTCCTTCGCGAACTGCAGGTCCAACGCCTTGTCGGCGTTGATCTTGTTCTGGTTCGCTTCCAGGTTGCCGCTGTAGTAGCTGTCCCCGTTGTTGCCGCTGACCCCGAAACGGGCACCCAGCTCGCGGGCCACGGACTCATTGGCGATCACGATGCGCGCCTCGATCACCACCTGGTCGACCGGCTTGTCGAGCTGTTGCACGAGGTTGCGGATATTGGCCACGCGTTGCGGGATGTCGACCACCAGCAGGGTGTTGGTCCGCTTGTCGTAGCTCAGGCTGCCGCGCTGCGAGAGGAAGCCGCGATCCTGCTGGTTCTGGCCGCCTCCCTGGCCGCCGCCACTCGCACCGCCGCTGTTGCCCTTGCTCTCTTCGGTCAGGAGCTTGGCGATGTCCTCGGCGCTGGCGTAATTCACCGGAATGTATTCGGTGACCTTCTCCGCACGCTCTTCAAGGCTGATGCGCGCATCTTCCTTGTCCTGCTCGAACTGGGCGATTTCCTTCTGCGGTGCCACCCAGACGACGTTGCCGCTGCGACGCTTGTCCAGCGACTTGGCCTGCAACACGATGTCCAGCGCCTGGTCCCACGGCACGTTGATCAGGCGCAGCGTCACGTTGCCTTGCACGGTGTCGGCGGCGACGATATTGAGGTTGGACTCCTCGGCGATCAGCTGCAGGACCGTGCGCACCGGCACGTCCTGGAAGTTGAAGGTCACCGGCTTGCCGCTGTACCGGACGGTCGAGGCGCTGGTGGCCGCCCCCATCGCGGAAGCGCCCATTGCCGGAGCGGCGGCCTTCGGTTTGGCGACGCCAGCCATGCTCGCGCGCGGCACGATCTCGACGATGTATTCGTTGCCGCTCTGGTAGGCCATCGACTCGAACTCGCCCTGGGTACCCAGCACGAGCTGGGCGCCGTTGCTCGTCGCACGCGCGTCGATGCGTTGCACCGGCGTGGCGAAGTCGGTCACGTTGATCGGGCGCTGCAGGGCGGCAGGCAGTTGCGCATTGCCGATATCGACAACCACGCTGTTGCCCGTCTTGCGCAGGTCCGGCGCGGCGCCCGCACCGGAGAAGCGGAGCACGAGCTTGCCCGCCCCCCCATCGCCGCGCTTGAAGTCGATCGAGGAAACCGTGACGGCATCCGGTGTGCGCTTGGCAGGGTCGGCCATCGCGCCGGTGGCCGACTGCCCCATCGCGGCCAGCGTGGTGACCGGGAGGGCGCTGGCGCCCGCGGCGTAGAGGCCGACGGCAAGCCCGATCGCGCAGGTGCCGAGGGAGAGGGGGCGCCGGAGAGGACGCTGTTGCTTGGCGTTGGTGACGGTCATCGGTCTATCCCCAATCAATTGTCTTCGAGCAAGATGGTCGCCGGCCGTTCGAGCCAGCCACCCGCGCCATCCGGAACAAGTTCGACCAGTTCGACCCGGTCTTCGTTAATGGCAGTCACCCGCCCATCGCTTTGCCCCAGGTACGCGCCGGGCTGCACCCGGTAGGTCACCTTGTCGGGGGCCATCACCAGGGCCACCAGGCCCTTGCCATTCCCCAACGTGCCGACCATGTCGAGGCTGTCGAGCGGGAACTGTTCAAGTGTCTGCTTGCGACGCCCGGCATCCGGGCGGGGACCGCTACCTTCGCCACCATTGAAAACCTCGCTGAACGGATCGCGCAGGTTCTGCGCGTCGTACTCGAAAGTCTCGAACTGCTGCATGACAGGCAAGGGATCCAGCGGCGGTGCGGGGCGCGCCTTGATTTCGGCGACCCATTTCTCCAGGTCGCCCTGGCTGCCACCGCATGCCGCCAAGGCGGTGGAGAGCAATGCGATGCCCAACCACCGACTGGTGCGAAGGTGTCCTTTCACGAACATGTCAGGCGCCTCCCTTTTCTTTGGCCTCGGCCTTGGCCTTGGCCTTGCCCTTGGCAGGCGCCTTGTCGGTTGCGGCCGGTGCGGCATCCGCAGCCGTCTCGTCTTCGTCGAGGTAACGGTAGGTTTTCACGGTACCCGCCAGTTCCAGCGCGCTGTTTGGTCCGATCCTGGCATTCGGGTTGGTCTTCGCATCCTTGGGCTGCAGCGAGATGTCATGCATGGTCATGATCACCACGCGCGGCAGCGAGGCCACGCCGCTCACGAAGGCCCCGAACTGGTGGTAGGTCCCCACCATGCGAAGGGCGATCGGCTTCTCGGCGTAGAACTCCTTCTTGGTCTCCCCCGCCGGCTGGAACAGCTCGTTCTGGATGCCGGTCGCCAGGGCGGTCTGCGAGATATCCACGATCAGGTCCGGCATCTCGGTCTTGCTGGGCAGCTGGCGCAGCATCTGCTGCAACTGCTGTTCCATCTGCGCCAGTTGCTGCTTGAGCGGCTCCAGGTTGGAGGCCCGCCCCTGCTTGTTCTCGAACTCGGTCCGCAGTTCCTTTTCCTGGCCTTCCAGCTTCTCGAGCTCGGTCTGCTGGCCGCGCACGAACAACCACCAGCCCAGCAGGATGATGATCACCGCCACGATCACGCAGAACCCCATCTGTGCCTGGCGAGGCCAGCCACCGATATTGTTGATGTCGAGCTCTTTCAGGTTGATCTTCTTGTTGTTGCTCACGGGGCGGCTCCTCCTGCAGCAGGCGCGGCCGGGGCTGCGGCAGGCGCAGTGGCCTCACCACCCTCGCCTTCTTCTTCCTTCGGAGCGTTCGGGTTGGCCAGCGTGACCTTGAGGGTGAACTCGTAAGGCAACCCGGGGTTCGCTCCCTTCGCCTCGATGATGTTGAGGTCGGGTTTGGTCATCCAACCCGAGCTTTCGAGAGTCCGCATGTAGGTCGATACCCGCGCGTTCGATTGCGAGCGACCGCTCAGCGTGAGGATGTCGCCTTCCTGCTTGATGGCGGAGAGGGTCACACCATCCGGAATGGTCCGCACCAGCGAATCGAACAGGTGGACCATCTGCGAGCGATTGGACTGCAATTGCTCGATGACTTCCTTGCGCGCCAGCAGCTTGGACTTCTTCTGGTCGAGTTCCTCGATTTCCTTGATCTGCGCATCGACCTTGGTGATCTCGCCGCGCAGGAAATCGTTGCGCTCGGTCTGGCCGCTGATGCGCCCGCCGTAATAGCTGTAGACGAGGAACGCGACCAGGACTCCGGCCAACGCCGCCAGCCCCAGCATGCCGACAAATTCCTTTTGCCGGGACTTGCGGCGCTCCGCGCGCCACGGAAGGAGATTGATCCGTGCCATCAGTCGAAGCTCCTCAATGCGAGCCCGCAGGCAATCATCAGCGCCGGGGCGTCCTGCGCCAGTGCGTGTGCCTGCACGCGCGGGCCGAGGGTCATCTGCGCCAGCGGATTGGCGACCACGGTCGGGATCCCGAGCTGCTCCTCGACCATCGCGGCGATGCCGGGGATGGAGGCGCAACCACCGGCCAGCACCACGCTGTCGACGCGATTGAACTCGCTGCCGGCATAGAAGAACTGCAGCAGGCGGCTGACCTGCTGGACCATCGCTTCCTTGAACGGGTCCAGGACCTCGATCTCGTAGCTTTCCGGCAACCCGCCTTGGCGCTTGGCCAGGCCTGCTTCCTCGTAGCTCAGGCTGTAGCGGCGCATGACCTCGTCGGTCAGCTGCTTGCCGCCGAACACGTTTTCGCGGGTGTAGATGCTGCGACCGCCGCGGAGCACGTTGAGCGTGGTCATGGTGGCGCCGACATCGACCAGCGCGGCCAGGCCATCGCGGGGCACGTTCAGGCTGCCTGCCATCAGGGCGTAGGCATTCTCGATGGCGAAGGCCTCGACATCGATCACCTTCGCGGTCAGCCCGCCCAGTTCCAGCGCGGAGGCGCGGACCTCGACATTCTCCGAGCGCGAGGCCGCCAGCAGGACCTGGACCATCTCGCTGTTGCCGGGCATCGGCCCCATGACCTCGAAGTCGAGGTTCACTTCCTCGATCGGGTAGGGGATGTAGTTGACCGCCTCGAGTTCGATCTGGGATTCCAGGTCGTCCTCGCCCAGGTCGGCCGGCATCGGGATCACCTTGGTGATCACCGAGGAACCGGACACCGCGGCGGCGGCATGCTTGATCCGTGATCCGGAACGCGCCACGGCGCGGCGGATCGCCTCGCCGACGGCCTCGACCTCGACCAGGTTCTTTTCCACCACCGCGTTCGGCGGCAATGGTTCCACGGCGTAGTGCTCGACCCGGTAACGGTCACCGGTACGGGCAAGCTGAAGCAGCTTGACCGCAGTCGAACTGATATCCACGCCGATCAACGGCGATTGTGTTTTCGTCACCAGACCCACGGTATCTCCCCTTCCCACGGGCGCTTACGCGCACTTGGTGCTGCAGTACATGAATAACGGACTTTTCACGATATGGCAACCGGCCCCATGGTTCCCACCCCGTGAACACCCTTCTCCACCGCACCCGGCACCCGGGTTAACGGAGGCCTTGGGGGAAACCGGTCGCCCCCTGTAGGCCCGGCATCACGAATGCCTACTCTATACTCCGCGGCCTGCCCGGCTGCAATCGGAATTCGCCCCAATGCCCCGCCTCCCCCGCATGCTGCGCTGGTTTTTGCTGGGCGCGGTCGCACTTTGCCTGATCGGATTGCTGGCGGTCGGCATCCTGGTCTACGTGGTCAGCGCGCGCCTGCCGGACGTGCAGAGCCTGCGCGACACCGAGCTGCAGGAACCGCTCTACGTCTATGCCGCCGACGGTCGCCTGATGGGCCTGTTCGGGGAAATGCGCCGCTATCCGATCGACATCGCCAGGGTGCCTGCGCGGGTCAAGCAGGCCTTCCTGGCCGCCGAGGACGCGAATTTCTACGAACACCACGGCATCGACGTCAACGGCGTGGCCCGGGCCGTGTGGCTGCTGGCGAAGACCGGCGGGCAGGAGCGGGTGGCTGGCGGCTCCACCATCACCCAGCAGGTCGCCAAGCAGTTCTTCCTGAGCTCCGAATACAGCTTCCGCCGCAAGTTCGCGGAAATGCTGCTGGCGATGAAGATGGAGCGGGAGCTGGGCAAGGACGAGATCCTGGAGCTCTACCTCAACAAGAGTTTCTTCGGCAATCGCGCCTACGGCGTCGCGGCGGCGGCCGAGTTCTACTACGGCAAGACCCTGGACCAGCTCACCCTGGACGAGGCCGCCACCCTGGCCGGGATCCCCAAGTTCCCGTCCAGCGGCAACCCGCTGGGCAACCCGGAACGCGCGCGGATGCGCCGCGACAACTACATCCTGCCGCGCATGGCCGAACTGGGCTATGTCAGCCGCGCCGAGGCGGACGCGGCCCGTGCGGTGCCGATGCATGCCACCGCGCATGAGCGCCAGATCGAGGTGTACGCGCCGTACGTGGCGGAAATGGTGCGCCAGCAGATGATCGAGCGCTTCGGCGGCGACGTGCTCAGCAAGGGCTACCACGTCACCACCACCATCGATCCGGTGCTGCAGGCCGCGGCCGACAGGGCGGTCATCGACGGCCTGCGCGTCTATGACCATCGCCATGGCTGGCGCAAGCCGGAGCAGCGCGTCGAGATCCCGGCGGGCGCGGATGCCGCGACCATCGCCGGCCTCCTGCGCGGCACGCCGGCACAGGGCGGCCTGCTGCCCGCGGTGGTGACCGGCAGCGAAGGTGGCCAGTTGCGGGTCGTCCTGGCCGACGGCAGCGAACTGGGGCTCGCCGGCAGCGCGATCTCCTGGACCGGCAAGTCGGCCGGCGGCCTGGCCCAGCGTGGCGACGTGGTGCGCGTGCGCCGCCTGCCCTCCGACAAGGCCGACGCCACCCCGCAATGGGTCATCGACCAGTTGCCCCGCGGCCAGGCCGCGCTGGTCTCGCTGGATGCCGACAACGGCGCGATCCGGGCGCTGGTCGGTGGTTTCAGCTTCGCCGGCAACAAGTTCAACCGCGCGACCCAGGCACGCCGCCAGCCCGGCTCCAGCTTCAAGCCGTTCGTCTACGCGGCGGCGTTCGAGCGCGGGTTCAACCCGGCCTCGATCGTGCTGGACGCCCCGGTGGTGTTCAAGGATCGCCGTGGCCATATGTGGCGTCCGCAGAGCGACAGCGGCAACTTCGCCGGCCCGATGCGCGTGCGCGAGGCGCTGGTGCAGTCGCGCAACCTGGTGTCGGTGCGCCTGCTCGATGCGATCGGGGTGGAATACGCCCGCCGCTACATCAGCCATTTCGGCTTCGACGAAGCCAGTCTGCCGCCCAACCTGTCGATGTCGCTGGGCACCGCCTCGCTGACCCCGCTCTCGGTAGCGCGCGGCTACACCGCGTTCGCCAATGGCGGCTTCCTCACCACGCCCTGGGTCATCGCCAGCGTGCGCGACCGCGATGGCAAGGACATCTTCACCGAAAAGCCACCGACCGCCTGCCCCGGATGCGCGGTGACCGCGATCCCGGGCCAGCCCGCGACGGCGGCGCCGGTGCCGTCGAAGGTCGACGGGTTCGACCTTGGCCCGACCGTCGCCAGCACGGCACCTGCCGCCGGGGCCACGGTAGCCGGCGCCGGCAAGCAGCCCGACGCGCCGAAGCCGCGCGAGCAGAAGCCGCTGGATCCCGGCATGGTCGTGGCCCCGCGCGCGATCGACCCGCGCGTCGCCTGGCAGTTGCAGTCGATGATGCGCGACGTGGTCAAGCGCGGCACCGCCACCGACGCCAAGGTCCTCGGTCGCGAGGACGTGGGCGGCAAGACCGGCTCGACCAACAACCACCGCGACGCCTGGTTCTCCGGCTTCGGCGGGCCGGTGGTGACCACGGTCTGGGTTGGCCGCGACGATTTCCGTTCGCTCGGCTACCGCGAATACGGCGGCAAGGCCGCGCTGCCGATCTGGATCAGCTACATGAAGACCGCGCTGAAGGACCAGCCCGAGCGCCTCCCCGACCCGCCCGACGGCATGGTCAAGGTCGGCGTTGGCGCCAATGGTCGCCTGCTCCCCGGCGGTGGCGGGATCACCGAGTGGGTGAAGGTCGAGGACCTGGAGCGCATGGAAACCGACCTGGGGCCCGCGGAGGATCCGAACGCGCAACCCGCGGAAGAAGCCTTCGACATCTTCTGACGACGCGATGGCGGGGCCACACCCGCTCGGTTACAGTCCCGGCAGGCCATCCCGGGATTGCGCGATGCCGAACAGCCGCCAGCACGCCGGTTCCCACGCGCACATGCATGCGCAGACCCGCACCCGCGAGCGCCGCCAGCGGCTTGCCCATGAAGCCGCCCGGCTGATGGCCGAGGGCGGGATGCGCGACTACCACCAGGCCAAGCTCAAGGCCGCGCAGCGGCTCGGCATCCATGACGACGCCTCGCTGCCACGCAACCGCGAGATCGAGGATGCCCTGCGCGAATACCAGCGCCTGTTCGCCGGCAGCGACCAGCCCGCGGAACTGCGCCGCCGCCGCGAGGCCGCCCTGCGCGCCCTGGACTTCTTCCGCGACTTCGAACCGCGCCTGGTCGGTGCCGTGCTGGACGGCACCGCAGATGCCAACACCGCCGTGTCCCTGCACCTGCACGACGACGATGCCGATGCGGTCCCGCGCTGGCTGGACGAACACGGCGTGCCGGCGGAATCGCGCAGCCGCCACCTGCGCCTGGACCGCGACCGCGAGGGCGACTTCCCGGTCTGGCTGTTCGGCGCGGAAGGCCTGAGCTTCGACGTGACCGTGCTGCCCGCCGACGTCCTGCGCCAGGCACCACTGTCCGCGATCGATGAGAAGCCGGTCCGGCGCGCGTCCGCGGTGCAGCTGCGGGCACTGCTGGCCGACGACGAGATCGCCGGTTACGAAGGCGCGTGAAGCGCCCTGCGGCGTTCCCGCCCCCCTCCCTGCGCCTTCCAGGAACGAAAACGCCCCGCATGGCGGGGCGTTCTGCGATGCAGGGTCGAGCCGCGACTCAGCGCTGGCCCATGCCCACGTAGTCGCGGGTCGGCGCACCGGTATAGATCTGGCGCGGGCGACCGATGCGGTTCTCCGGATCGTTCTGCTGCTCCAGCCAGTGGCTGACCCAGCCGGCGGTGCGGGCAATCGCGAACATCACGGTGAACATCTCGGTCGGGATGCCCAGCGCCTTGTAGATGATGCCGCTGTAGAAATCGACGTTCGGGTAGAGCTTGCGCTGGACGAAGTACTCGTCCTGCAGGGCCGCTTCCTCCAGCCGCACCGCCACTTCCAGCAACGGGTCGTCGACGTTGAGGGCGCCCAGCACTTCGTGGGTCATCTTGCGCACGAGCGCCGCGCGCGGGTCGTAGTTCTTGTACACACGGTGGCCGAAGCCCATCAGGCGGAAACCGGATTCCTTGTCCTTGGCCTTGTCGATCGCGGACTTCACGTTCTCCGGGCGACCGATCTCCGCCAGCATCTTCAGCACCGCCTCGTTGGCACCGCCATGCGCCGGCCCCCACAACGCCGCCACGCCGGCGGCGACGCTGACGTAGGGATTCGCACCGGTGGAACCGACCAGGCGCACGGTCGAGGTCGACGCGTTCTGCTCGTGGTCGGCATGCAGGATGAAGAGCAGGTCCATCGCCTTGGCGGCGACCGGATTGAGCTCCAGCGGCTCGCTGGGCACTTCCATCATCATGTGCAGGAAGCGCGCGGTGTAGTCGAGGTTGTTGCGCGGGTAGCGGATCGGCCAGCCGATCGAATAGCGATGGCAGGCGGCGGCGATCGTCGGCACCTTGGCGATCAGCCGGATCGCGGCCAGGCGGCGCTGTTCCGGATCCTCGAGATCGAGGTCGTTGTGATAGAAGCTGGCCAGCGAGCCCAGCATGCCGGTGAGCATCGCCATCGGGTGGGCGTCGTGGCGGAACCCGTACAGGAACGTGCGGAACGCCTCATGCATCATCGTGTGGTGCGTGACCTCGTGCTCGAACTTGCCGAGCTCGACCTGGGTCGGCAGTTCCCCGTGCATCAGCAGGTAGGCGACCTCGGTGAAGCTCGACTTCTCGGCCAGCTGCTCGATCGGGTAGCCGCGATACAGCAGCACGCCGGCATCGCCATCGATGTAGGTGATCGCCGACTTGCAGCTGGCGGTGGCACCGAAGCCCGGATCGTAGGTGAAGCAGCCGGTTTCCTTCGGCAGCTTGGCGATGTCGATGCAGGGCTGGCCCAGGGTCGGGTGCAGCACGGGCATGGCGACGGATTTGTCGCCCGCGGTCAGGGTGATCTGCTCAAGTTCAGGCACGACGCAACTCCAGTGGGGTCTCGCGGCGCCGGCCCGCAGGCCATGCGCCTGCGCATGGGGAACCAGAATTATCGCACAGGCCATCCGGACCCGACCCCCGACGAAAGTCCCGGACGCCGGCCGGGCGGGGCTTCCGGTTGCCCACAGCGAAACGGCCACCGCGAGGGTGGCCGTTCGTCAACGCATGGCGACTGGGCTTACTTGCCGTAGCGCTTGCGGAACTTGTCGACGCGGCCGCTGGTGTCGATCAGCTTGTTCTGGCCGGTGTAGAACGGGTGCGACGACGACGACACTTCCACCTTGATCAGCGGGTATTCGTTGCCGTCTTCCCACTTCACGGTCTCCTTGGAGGCCAGCGTCGAGCGGGTCAGGATCTTGAAATCGGAGGTCACGTCCTGGAAGACGACGTCACGGTATTCGGGATGGATGCCGGCTTTCATGGCTTGGACCTGTGTATTGGAGCGGGACAGAGCCGCGCATTATAGCGACGGATTTCGGGGTGGCGCAAGCCGATCAGCACGACAGGCCGGATCAGCCTGCCGCAAGGGCGGCCCGGATCATGCCTTCGAAGCGCGCTTGGTCGTAACGCATCAGGATGGCGGCGTTGTCCGCCTGGCCCGTCTGGCGATTCCAGTCCACCACCGTGCCACCACGGGTATGCACGCCGGCCATCTCCACCACCAGCGGCCGCTCCAGCGTCTCGATGGCCCACTCGGGCCGGAGCGCCAGGGCCATCGCCAACGCATCGGCGGCGTGCCAGCGCGCCCCACGCCCGGCCTTCGACCAGGCCCGGGTATGCGCGGAGATCCCGGCATAGAAGCGTGCCCGCGGCGAATCCGCGGCCAGCCAGCGGTCCGCGTCATCGTGCTGGAAGCCGTGCGCCAGCACCGCTTCCCAGTCGGCCAGCTCGAACTGCGGGAACGCGCTGCAGACGATGTGCGCGGCCTCGGGGTCGAAGGCGATATTGAATTCGGCGGCCGGGGTGATGTTACCGTGGGCGGTCACCGAGCCACCCATGATCACGCAGCGCGCGATCCGGCTCGGCAGGGTCGGGTCCAGCTTCAGCGCCAGCGCGACATTGGTCAGCGGGCCCAGCGCAACCAGCAGCAGCTTGCCGGCGTGTTCGTGGGAGAGGCGCAGGATCGCCAGCGCCGCGTGTTCGGCCTCGGCCTGGCGCGATGCCGGCACGTAGCCGGTGTCGCCGAAGCCGTCGCGGCCGTGCACGTAGGCGGCATCGCGCGCGGGATGCACCATCGGGGCATCGGCGCCCGGGAACACGGGAACGTCGACGCCGCAGACCTCGCACAGTTTCAGGGCATTGGCGACGGTGTGGTCCAGGCCCACATTGCCGGCGGCGATGGTCAGGCCGACCACATCAAAGCGCGGGTCGTTGAAGGCCATCAACAGGGCCAGCGCGTCGTCCACGCCGGGGTCGGTATCGATCAGGAGCGGGATACGGTCGTTTGTCATCCAGCCATTATGGCCCGATGCGTCGGCGATCCGACCTCACTCCCCGGCGTCGAGCAATTCCCTGACCCGCGCCTCGGTGCCGACCATGCCGGCCTTGCGGCCGAACTCGAGCGCCTGTTCGGTCGTCATCCCGCCGGATCGCGCCTGCATCAGCGCCAGCAGGCCGCCGACGCGGTTGCCGCTGGCGCAATGCACCAGCACCGGGCCATTCGCCGCCTCCAGTGCCGTGCGCAAGCGCTGGGCGTTGGCATCGTCGATGCCGCCCGCGCCGGCGACCGGGATCGAGAGGTAACGCATGCCGGCCGCGCGGACTTCGGCGGGTTCATCGCGATCCTTGAGCTCGCCCGGGGCGCGCAGGTCGATCACCGTGCCGACGCCGCGCGCCGCGACCGCCGACCAGTCACCGGCTGCGGGCTGGCCTGCGGTGTAGAGGCCGGGACGGGGCGTCCGCAACTCGATGCTGGTCGCAGGCATCACAGCCGGCACAGGGGCCGCGCGATGGGTCTGGCAACCCGCAAGCAGGCCGAGGGCGGAGGCCAGGACGAAGATGGTCGCGAATGGTTGACGCATGGGAGTCCTCAACGTGGAAGGTGGTGGCGCGCCCAGCGCACGATGTCGGCCGCGCCCATCGCGCCGGCCTGGCGGGCAAGCTCACGGCCCTGCTGGAACAGCACGACGGTGGGAATGCTGCGGATCCCGAAGCGCCCGCCCAGCGCGGGCTGCGCCTCGGTATCGACCTTGGCCAGCCGCATTGCCGGCTCCAGCTGCGCGGCGGCGGCCTCGAACTGTGGGGCCATGGCCAGGCATGGCCCGCACCATGGCGCCCAGAAATCCACCAGCAACGGCAGGTCGGCGCGCTCGGCATGGGCATGGAAACCGACGGCGTCCAGGGCCAGCGGATGCCCGTCGAACAGCGCCCCGGCGCATTTGCCACAGTTCGGGGATTCCGCCAACCGAGACATCGGCACCCGATTGATCGCATTGCAATGCGGACAGGCCACCAACCGTGTTGCGGTCATCACGTGGTCTCCATCGTCGCCGCTGGACGGCGTGCCCTGCCGGCTTGCAGCACGTAATAAAGCACCGGGATCACCACCAGCGTCAACACCGTGCTGACCAGGATGCCGAAGATCAACGAGATGGCCAGGCCGTTGAAGATCGGGTCGTCGAGGATGAAGAACGCGCCCAGCATCGCCGCCGCGCCGGTCAGCGCGATGGGCTTGGCGCGCACCGCGCAGGCATCGATCACGGCCTCGGCCAGCGGCACCCCGCGCGCGGTTTCCTGGTTGATGAAGTCGACCAGCAGGATCGAGTTGCGGACGATGATCCCGGCCAGCGCGATCATGCCGATCATGCTGGTGGCGGTGAACTGCGCGCCCAGCAGCGCATGCCCGGGCATCACCCCGACCACGGTCAGCGGGATCGGCGCCATGATCACCAGCGGCACCAGGTAGCTGCGGAACTGGGCGACCACCAGCAGGTAGATCAGCACCATCCCGGCCGCGTAGGCGATGCCCATGTCGCGGAAGGTTTCGTAGGTGATCTGCCACTCGCCGTCCCACTTGACCGCATACCCGCTGTCGCCAGGCGGCTGCGAGATGAACGTCTGCGCCAGCGACTGGCCATCCACGCCGGCGTCGCGCAACTGGCCGACGATGGAAAACATCCCGTACAACGGGCTGTCGAGGTCGCCCGCCTCGTCCGCCATCACATAGGCCACCGGCAGGCCGTCCTTGCGGTGGATCGCGCCATCCCAGGTCCCGCGTTCGACGCGCACCAGCTCCGACAGCGGCACCAGCTGGCCCGAGCCGCCGCGCACCTTCACGCCGAGCAACGCATCCAGCGACGCCTGCTCCTGCGCGGGCAGGCGCACGCGCACGGGGCGCGGATACTTCGAGGTGCCATCCTGGACGTAGGTGGCATCGGCACCCGACACCGCCATCGCGATCGCATCGGCGACGGTGGCCTGGGCGACGCCCAGGCGCGCCGCGCGCACGCGGTCGAGCACAAGGGTCTCGCGCGGCGCATCGCTTTCCACGCTGGTATCGATGTCGACGATGCCCTCGGTGGTCGCGAACGGGCCGCTTGCCAGTGCGCGCGCGATGCGGCGCTGGCCGGCGTAGTCGGGGCCATAGACCTCGGCCACCAACGGCGACAGCACGGGCGGACCGGGCGGGACTTCCACCACCTTCACCGAGGCGCCATGGCGTTTGCCAATGGCGGCAAGCGCGGGGCGGATGGCGCGGGCGATGTCGTGGCTCTTGCGGTCGCGGTGGTGCTTGTCGACCAGGTTGACCTGCAGGTCGCCGACATTGCTGCCGCTGCGCAGGAAATACTGGCGCACCAAACCGTTGAAATTGATCGGCGCGGCGGTGCCGGCATAGCCCTGGTAGTCGAGCACTTCGGGCACCGTGTCGAGCTGCACGGCCAACTCGCCCAGCAACGCATTGGTCTGCTCCAGCGTGCTGCCCTCGGGCATGTCGACCACGACCTGCACCTCCGACTTGTTGTCGAACGGCAGCATCTTCAGCACCACCAACTCGAACACCGCCAGCGATGCCGCCAGCAGCACCAGCCCGGCCATCGACGCGAACAGCAAGCCGCGCTTGCGACCGGCACGTTCGCCGAACAGGAACGGTGACATCACCTTGCGGAACATGCGATGCAACCGGCTTTGCGGTTGCGCCTCGGGCGCATGGGCGACGTCGCCGACGTCGCCGTGCCGGCGCAGCAGCTTCAGCGACAGCCAAGGCGTCACGACCAGCGCGATCAGCAGCGACAGCAGCATGCCGACCGAGGCATTGATCGGGATCGGCCGCATGTACGGCCCCATCAGCCCGGACACGAAGGCCATCGGCATCAGCGCGGCGATCACGGTGAACGTGGCGAGGATGGTCGGCCCGCCCACTTCGTCCACCGCAGGCGGGATCACCTCGAACAGACTGCGCTTGCGGCCATCGGCGCCGGGAATGGCGAGGTGGCGATGGATGTTCTCGACCACCACGATCGCATCGTCGACCAGGATGCCGATCGAGAAAATCAGCGCGAACAGCGAGACGCGATTCAGGGTGAACCCCATCGCGTGCGAGGCAAACAGGGTCACGGCGAGGGTCAGCACCACGGCGCTGCCGACCACGATGGCCTCGCGCCAGCCCAGCGCGAACAGCACCAGCAGGACCACCGAAGCGGTGGCGAACACCAGCTTCTGGATCAGCTTGCCGGCCTTGTCCGCGGCGGTCGCGCCGTAGTCGCGGGTGACCGTGGCATGCACGCCATCGGGGATCAGCTGGCCCTGCAATTGCCCGATGCGGGTGGCGATGGCCGATGTGATGTCCGAGGCATTGCTGCCCGGCTTCTTGGCGATGGCGATCGTGACCGCCGGCGCAATGCCCGCCTTCGGGCCATCACGCCCTGCGGGCGCGCCATGCCAGGCGTAGCGCGTGGCCAGGTCGCCGCGCGGCTCGATGCTGGCGACGTCGGCCAGCAGCAACGGCTTGCCGGCGTTATTGCCGATCACCAGTGACGCCACTTCTTCCGCGGAAGCGAGGAAGCGCCCGGCGGTCACCGGCACGGCACCGGAGGCACCCACGCGCTCGCCGGCCTGGTGGACCACGTTGGCGGCGCGCAAGGCCTGCAGCAGGTCGCCGGGGGCGAGCCCGTAGGCGGACAGCCTGGCCGCGTCCAGGGTGACCAGCACGGTGCGGTCGGGCGCGCCGATGGTGTACACGTCGCGGGTGCCGGTCACGCGCTTGAATTCGGTTTCCAGGGTATGCGCGACTTCCGCCAGGCGGCTCGCATCGGTGGCCGGATCGTCGCTCCACAGGGTCACGGCCATGACCGGCACGTCGTCGATGCCCTTCGGCTTCACGATGGGCTGGCCGACGCCGACGCCCGGCGGCAGCCAGTCCTGGTTGGAGAACACCTGGTTGTACAGGCGCACCAGCGCCGGCTGGCGCTGCACGCCGACTTCGTATTCGACGGTCATCACCGCCATGCCGGGGCGGCTGATCGAATAGACGTGCTTGACGCCCTCGATCTCCGACAGCTTCTGCTCCAGCGGCGTCGCCACCAGCTGTTCGACGTCGCGCGCGCTGGCGCCGTCGAACGGGACGATGACGTTGGCCATCGTCACGTCGATCTGCGGCTCTTCCTCGCGCGGGGTGATCGCCACCGCGAGCAGGCCCAGCAGCAGGCCCATGATCGCCAGGATCGGGGTCAGCGGGTTCTTCTGGAACGCGGCTGCCAGGCGCCCGGAGATGCCGAGCCGCGCGGGAGTGGACGACTCACTCATCGGTTGCGCCCGCCTGCTTGCGCTGCGCGGCCAACGCCTGCATCGCCGCGACCGGATCGCGTGCGACCTTGTCGCCGGCCTGCAGGCCGCTGATCACCTCGACGCTGTCGCCCACCCGAGCGCCCAGCCTCAGCTGGCGAAGCAGCAGGCGCTCGCCCTGTTTCACGTAGGCGCCGCTGAGCTCGCCGCGCTGGGCGACCGCGGACAGCGGGATGCGCACGGTTGCCGCGCCGCCATCGCCGGCGGACCCTGCTTCCGCATCGAACACGACCTTGGCGGTGGTGCCGGGTGCCGGCGACGGATCGAGGTCGGGCAAGCGCACGCGCACGTTGACGCTATGGCTGGTGGCATCCGCCGCCGGGAACACGATCACCGCCGCAGGCGTTACCTCGCGTCCGCCGGGCAGCAGCACCCGCGCACGCGGATCGCGGCGGATCGCCTCGGCGCGGGTCTGCGGCACGGCGACCTCGATGCGCAGTTCGCGCGGTTCGTACACCCGCATCAACGGCTGGCCGGGGGCTACGGTTTCGCCGGGCTCGACATCACGGCTGGCGACCACGCCGGCGAACGGCGCGCGCACCACTGTATAAGCCGACTGCTGCGCGGCTTGCGCCACCACGGCGCGCGCGGCATCGCGCGCGGCTGCCGCGGAATCACGGGCGGCGCGCGCCTGGTCGATCTGTGCCTTCGATACGAACTGACCATTCGCCAGCGCGGCGAAGCGGCGGTAGTTCTGCTCGGCCTCGGCGGCGGACGCTTCGGCCGCGCGCAACTGGGCGCGCGCGGCGTTGGCACCGGCGTCCTGTTCGACCGCACTGATGCGCAGGAGCACGTCGCCGGCGGCGACGCGGTCGTTGACGTCGACCTCGACCGCGATGACGCGGCCGGCCGTCTGCGCGCTCAGGTCCGAGCGGCGGACCGCTTCCACCACGCCGTCCCAGCCGCGGCCGGTCGCGCCGTCGGCGGCCGCGACTTCGAAGGTCGCGACGGCGCCCAACGGCGGAACGGCCGCTTGCTCGGTGCCGCCACAGGCGGCCAGCGCCAGCGCGAGCAGCGAAGGCATCAGCAGGTCGCGGGGCTTGCGCATGAGCGGATCCATCAACGGCTGCAGGTAGACGCTGCGTCGCGGCCGATGCCCAGCTTGCGCATGACCATCCCCGCCGGGCAGAACCCGGTGAATGCGGACTGGAACAGGTTGACGCCGATGAAGGCGGTGAACCAGAAGAAGTTGGGGTGGACGAACTTGGTCAGCAGCAGGCTGACGATCACCATGATGCCGGCGAAGGCTTGTACGGCGCGGTCGAGAGTCATCGGGGAATCCTTCTTGGAGATGGGGAAATGGGCTCAGGAAGAGCGCTTGACGTCCTTCAGGCGCTCGATGCCGAGCATGCCGAGGATGTATTTCTCGTAGATGGGCTCGGACGTGCCGTTGCGCATCTTGTAGAGGAAGTACTTCTCGAAGCCGATCTTGGCCACGTGCACCCACTTGCCGATCCTGGTCCAGGTCACGTTGCGCGGCGGGATCTGCGGCAGCGCCACGAAGGCCGCGCCGGTATCGCCCATGTCGGCCAGGCAGACCGCGTTCCAGGTGCCTTCGTAGTCGGGCGCCTCGCCCTTCAGCTCGGCCTGGATGTTGCGGACGATGGTGGTCACCATCGACTCGATCATGAAGCCGGTCTTCGGCGCGCCGGTCGGCACCGGGGTGGCTTCCACCGGCGGGATCGCCACGCACACGCCGGCCGAGAAGATCTTCGGGTACTTCGGGCTGCGCTGGTGCTTGTCGACGATCACGAAGCCGCGCGGGTTGCACAGGCCTTCGACCGCGGCCACCGCCTCCACGCCCTTGAACGCCGGCAGCAGCATCGAGAACTTGAACGGCAACGCGTGCGATTCGCCGGGCTGGCCCTTGGCGTCGTGCTCGACCACGGTCATCTCGCCCTCGCGCACCTCGGCGACCTTGCTGTTGACGATCCACTTGATGTGCCGCTGGCGCATCTCCGATTCCATCAGGCCCTTGGAATCGCCGACACCGCCCAAGCCCATGTGGCCGATGTAGGGCTCGCTGCTGACGAAGGTCATCGGCACCTTGTCGCGCAGCTTGCGCTTGCGCAGGTCGGCATCGACGATCATCGCGAATTCGTAGGCGGGACCGAAGCAGCTGGCGCCCTGCACCGCGCCGATCACGATCGGGCCCGGATCCTTCAGGAAGTCCTGGTAGGCCTGCCACGCATCCGCGGCATGCGCGGTCGTGCAGATCGAGTGGGTATGGCCGGTGTCCGGACCGCTGCCCGGCACTTCCTCGAAGGCCAGGCGCGGGCCGGTGCAGATCAGCAGGTAGTCGTAGCCGATGCGCTCGCCGGTGCCGGTGATCACGGCGTCGCCTTCGGCGTCGATGCGCTCCACGCCGTCGCCATTGAACGCAATCCCGTGCTTGCCGACATGCTCGGCCACCGGCAGGGTGATTTCCCCCGGGGTGCGCCAACCGACCGCAAGCCAGGGGTTCGACGGGTTGAACCCGAACATCCCACCCTTGCCCACCAGCGTGACCTCATGCCCCTTGCCGAGCGTCTCGCGCAACTCGTAGGCCGCACTCATGCCACCCAACCCCGCTCCCACCACCACGATCCTAGCCATTGCTTGCTCCCTCCCAGGACGCCCATGCAGGCTCTGGATTTAATATTAGTTC
>Ga0116177_10000314_pt1 | contig 36500 bp, 33 predicted proteins | sample AD_STIC10_MetaG_FD_89750 | JGI IMG/M metagenome (GOLD analysis project Ga0116177, IMG submission 89750) | Active sludge microbial communities of municipal wastewater-treating anaerobic digesters from USA - AD_STIC10_MetaG | ecosystem: Engineered > Bioreactor > Anaerobic > Digestate | place: USA... | reverse complement strand
TTAAACCACATGCTCCACCGCTTGTGCGGGCCCCCGTCAATTTCTTTGAGTTTTAACCTTGCGGCCGTACTCCCCAGGCGGAGAGCTTAATGCGTTAGCTGCGTCACCAATAAGCATGCTTACTGACAACTAGCTCTCATCGTTTAAGGCGTGGACTACCAGGGTATCTAATCCTGTTTGCTCCCCACGCTTTCGCACCTCAGCGTCAGTATCAGTCCAGCGAGTCGCCTTCGCCACTGGTGTTCCACCGAATATCTACGAATTTCACCTCTACACTCGGTATTCCACTCGCCTCTCCTGACCTCCAGGCTTGCAGTTTAGAAGGCAGTTCCAGGGTTGAGCCCTGGGATTTCACCCCCTACTTACAAACCCGCCTACGTGCGCTTTACGCCCAGTAATTCCGAACAACGCTAGCCCCCTTCGTATTACCGCGGCTGCTGGCACGAAGTTAGCCGGGGCTTCTTCTCCGGTTACCGTCATTATCTTCACCGGCGAAAGAGTTTTACAACCCTAAGGCCTTCTTCACTCACGCGGCATGGCTGGATCAGGCTTGCGCCCATTGTCCAAGATTCCCCACTGCTGCCTCCCGTAGGAGTCTGGGCCGTGTCTCAGTCCCAGTGTGGCTGATCATCCTCTCAGACCAGCTATGGATCGTAGCCTTGGGGGTCCATTACACCTCCAACTAGCTAATCCAACGCGGGCCGATCCTTCGCCGATAAATCTTTCCCAATACGGCGTATCCGGTATTACTCCCAGTTTCCCGGGGCTATTCCGAAGCGAAGGGCACGTTCCCACGCGTTACTCACCCGTCTGCCACTCCCCTTGCGGGGCGTTCGACTTGCATGTGTTAAGCCTGCCGCCAGCGTTCGTTCTGAGCCAGAATCAAACTCTCAGGTTGAGGTTCGATCCCGACGAAACCCCATCCGTAATGGATGTGGTCGCTGCAAAGCATTTGCGTATATTTGACGGGAAACCCGTTCACACAAAGCTCAACTCACGTTGAGCCGTATATAAACTGGCTTTCCTTAGATAAACGCAAACCGTCGATGTCGATATTGGGCTCGAGCCAACCCCGAAGGGCTGTTCCGAAACCCGGCAAGCAACACCGCCGCCCGCGTTTCTCTTCCACTCACAATGTCAAACATCCCGCGGACAATGGCCTTTCGACCGGCTTATCCGCCGCTTCCGATTGGGCCGTTGCCGGCCGCCCCGTCTGCGTGAGGCGCGGGGTATAAGCCCCTCGCCGATTTCCCGTCAACCGTCTTTTTTGAACTTTTTTCAGCGATCCACAGGACGACTGAAAGGCTCACAAAAGAGACGACAGAGGCTTCCTCGGGCCCATTGCGGGGCCCGCGATAGACCAGCTGTGGTCGGCGGGAGGGCGGTATATACGCTCGTGATCCCAGCCGTGCAAGCGGGTTTTTGATCTTTCTGCGCGAATTTTCAGTGGGCCCGGAATCGTCCCCGGAGGCGACAGGAACATGCCCAAAAACGGCGTTTCCTATGGGGTTTGAGCAATGCTTGGCCAAAGCGGACGTGGAGTGACGCTTTCCAGGGCGGCCGCTGCGTCGCTCCGATGAGGCGAGTCGCGAGCTTGAGTCCCCTTCCCTGCGGCCGCAGGCTTGCCTGGCCCCGGCCGGCCTGCAGAATCCGATTCCGGCCGCGTGGGCCAGCTTGGGGACGACTCTCATGATCAGGCTTGCCGGCGTTCTTTTGGCCTTTGTTGCGCTTCATGCGTCGCCGGCGCTGGCCCAGGTGACGCTGGAAGAGGCCCAGGCCCACGTAAGGCGGGCGCTGGCGGAGATTCCGGTCGGGGTTCCAGGGTACGACATCAATGATCGCCCGGCCGGCTGGAACGAGATGATTCTCGACCATGGGCAGGAAATCGTTGAGGAAATCAGGCTCACTCCATATGGCGGCTACCTTATTGCGGTGGCCTGCGATCAGGATTGCCGATCGGCCGGCGTCGAGGTTTTCGACCATCTGGGCCAGTCGGTGGGCGGGGCGCACGGATCAACGCGGCTGGGCTTTGCCTTCAATGGCGGTGGGCTGATGCGCGCGCGGATATGGATGCAGAACTGCGGGCAGCCGCAGTGTTATCTGGCCTACACCATCACCCAGCTGGACTAGCGGAGCCTATCGGCTTTCAGGGCGCGATATACGAGCGGATCGCGTTCACCTCAGCATCGGCCTCGGCAATTCGCCATTTCACAAGGTCGCCGATGGAGACGACGCCGACCAGTCGGCCGCCATCAACGACCGGTAGGTGGCGGATTCGCCGGTCGGTCATCTTGTCCATGGCCGCTTCGACGGTGTCGCGGGGGCGGGCGGTCACGACCTGCCGGGTCATCACCTCTCCAACCGTGCATTTCAGGGCCGCAGCGCCGATGCGGGCGATGTTTCGGACGATATCGCGCTCGGAGAGGACGCCGATAACGGCGCCGGCCTCGTTGAGAATGACCATCGCGCCAACGCGCCGGGTATCCAGGAGTTCGGCAGCTTCCTTCAGCGTTGCCGACTCGGCGACGGAGAAGATCTGACCGCCTTTTTCCTTCAGGATTTGTTCGAGGATCATGCCGGCCTCCCGGGCTGGGCTTCGGTGATCCAGAGAGGGTGCGGCAGGCTGCCGCAGGTAGCAAGTCGATATTGGCCGGCGGCACGCGATTTTGTGCGACCGCACGGTAAACATCGCCCCTAGGACGCGAGATATCCGGTGAGCGCGACGCGTATCGCAGCGGAATCGGGCTGTTGGTCGAAATAAACGCCCCCGGTGGCGGTCGCCTCGGTCGGCAGGAAATCCACCGTCATGCTGCGAATTTCAGCGCCTGAGATCACCTCGATCTGAACGTCGGACGCCGCATCGCCCTCGTTGCGCACTTCGATCGCCGCGAACCAGCGCGAATCCCGGCGCTCGACGCCGATGACGCGACCGGAGATGTCGGGCGGCGTCGGGGGCTTCATGCCCTCCCCGGCCAGCAGCGCGACCAGGCCGAGAAACAGCAGCGCGCCGATGCCGCCGCAGATCCATTCCAGCAGCGGCGTCTCGCCATCGCCCTTTGACGCCTTCTTCCGGTCAGTCATCGGACCGTTCCCCCAGCAACAGGCGGGCAGCGCCCGCGCCCAGGGCGGCGGGCAAGGCCAGCACTACGATGCGGGATGCCGTCTCCGCCAGCGAGACATTGTCCGCGCGACCGAAGGTCCAGAGGATGTAGCCGCACATGAGGAGGCAGACACCATAGCCAGCGAGCGTGCGCCGGAAGAAACGACCAGCGACGCTGACGCCTTCCTCGTGATCGACGCCCGTAAGGATGGCGTGCAGGGCGACCAGCGATATCACGGCGAGCGCGATCGACTGCAGCGGCGACATCGCGCTTGCGAGCGGCACCACCTCTTCTGTCGGCGCGATGTTGAGCGCGAGGAAGATCGCGCCGATCGCCATCACAAAGAGGCGCGAGATCGTGCCGTGATCTTTGCGATGCGTGGCGTCCTCCTTGGCAGCGGCGTCGTTGAACTGTTTGTCCGCCAGCAGGGCCCCGATGGCCGCCGCGAATGACAGCGCCGCGATCTTTCCAACCACATCACGCCACGCAATGCCCGGCCCGATCTCGCCGAAGACTGCCAGCACGGTGGCGCACCCGATCACCGAAACCGCTAGCGCCGCAAAGGCGTCGAGGATGTTGTCGGTGATGCTGAAAGTCCTTTCAAAACCGGCATAAAACGACAGCGCGACCAACATCGGGAGAGTCACGAGCAAGAGCAATGCGAGGCGCAGGCGATCCATCGAGGCGCCCAGTTCCCACATCTCCATGGTCATCAGCAGCGGCAGCGCAAACACCATCGCGCCAAGCAGCGCGCGCAGGAGGCCGCCCGCATATTCAGCGTTGCATTTGCGATCGAGCAGGCTGCGCATCATGTGCGCCGGTCGAGCGCAAACAGGTCGGCGTCGGCATGGCGTCCACCTGCAAGTTCGGCGGCGAGCATCTCGGCGGCCAGCGCGCTGAAGGTGATGCCATTGCCGCCATAGCCGAATGCGGCGAGGCAGTTTTCGCGGCCCGGCACGCGGCCGATCAGGGGCAGCGAGTCATCCGTCTTCCCGAACACGCCAGACCAGGCGAACTCCGCCTCTACCCCGTCGAGGCGTGGGCAGCGTAGCCCCGCCTTGGCGAGCAGGCGCTCGACCTTCTGGGGCGTCAGCCGCTCGCGCATCTGCGGGTCGTCACTTTCTTCGTCCTCGCCGCCAATGACGAGACGTCCGTCGCCGGTGAGGCGCATGTAGAGGTAAGGGTCGGATGCTTCCCAGACGAGCGCTTCGTCACGCCATGGCGTCATGCCTAGCGGGGATGTCGCGAGCGACCAGCTGGAGGCCAGAGTATGGCGCGCGGCGGGCACAAAGTCCGGCATCTCGTATCCGGTCGCCAGCACCAGCACCCTCGCGTGCACGGCCGAGCCGGCATCCGTTTCCACAATCACGCCCTGCTGCGTCGTGTGATAGGCGGTGGCCGTCGCCGGGGAGAGAATGAGCGCCCCGCGCGCCTCCGCCGCCGCGAGGAGCCCCAGCGCGAGGCGCATCGGGTCCGCTTCGGCCGATCCGGCGTAGTCGAGTGCGGCATCCGCCACGATGCCCCGCGCGGCCAGGTCGGCCTCGCCCAGAAGAGCGCCCTCTATATCGAGGTGATCGCGTAGGCGCTTCTCTTCACGCAGGTCTCCGGCGTCCAGCGTCGAGCCAGCCAGGTAGAGTGAGTGACGGGGGGCGTGGTCGCAGGCGATTCCGAGTTGATTAACCACGGCGCCGATTTCGCCCACCATGCGCCGGCATGTGTGCGCGACCTGGCCGGCCTTTTCCATCCCGATGCGGCCTTCAAGCTCGAGCAGGCTCGCGTCGAGCTCCCAGAGGAGCATGGCGGTGGATGCGGAGGTGGAGCCCTGCGTTGGAGGGCGCCTGTCCAACAGCACGGCCGTGTGGCCGTCGCGCGTAAACCTCTCGGCAAGGAAGGCGCCCGTGATGCCCGCGCCGATGATCACGATATCTGTATGGAGCACCTCACCCATCACAGGGGGGCGCACGCGGGCTGGCCGAGGCCGGGCGGCCTGCCAGACGCTCTTGCCGTTGGTCAGGCATGTGGCGCCGTCGTCCAGTCGCGTCATGTTCGGTGTTCCGGGCCCAACCCGTGGTCAGGAACGCCGGAAGACCGGATTTCGTTGCCCGCTCGCCTGCTGCGTGTGCCGATACGGAACACTCCTAGCTAGAAGCACATTATTTGCGCGCACTCTGGCGCGCATGATGATCCTTTCCCGCCCTGCGCGAGCACTCGCCCGCCTTATTCAACGTACGCATGCATCTGGCATGTCGGTTGCAAACCCGTGGTCCAACTCAACCAACGGGATACATCCTGCGATGTCCTTCAAGAGAAAAGGCCCCGGCGTCCTCGTCTCAGCCGCCATTGGCGCGCTCGCTGGCGCAGCCCTCGTCGGAGGCGCAATCGCCCTCCTCGCTCTTCCCTCCTACGCACAGCCGCCGAGCCCGGCCGCCCAGGTCTCAGGCGAGTTCGAGCGCCCCTTTGGCTACGGCTATGGCGAAGAACAATCCGGCTATGACGCCAACACGCGCGACGCCAACGGCAACCGCGTGATCCTCGATGGCCGCATCATGACGGGGATGGACCAGTCCTCGCTCTCGACGTCTTCATCTTCCGCCGGCTCGTGGTCGCAATCGACCGCAGGCGCAGGCTTCTCCAGCGGAACCGCCGTCGGAAACCAGCTCAACGTGATCACGCAGGGCAGCTGGAACACGGTGATCGTGGACTCAACGCAGATCAATAACGGCAACCAGACGACCGTCCTGAACGGAAAGATCGACCTCCAATGATGATGCGCCTGAAACTTCTCGCCGTTGCCGCGAGCGCTCTGGCGGCCACAGGCTGCGTCTCGCCCTGGGCCAATGAGGCCGGGCTGTATGCAACGCCGATCGGCGATGCGCCGGTCACCGCGAACCCGACGCCGTATTCGGCCGCTCTCGTCTGCATGGCCAACTACGCCACGGCGATGAAGAAGCCGCGCCCGCGCATCGCGGTTGGCCGCGTGCTCGACTACACTGGCAAGGAAGACCTCGAAGGCGGCCGCAAGGTCACGCAGGGCGCGTCGCTGATGGCGATGTCGGCCTTCGCCAAGGCCGGCGCGATGCTGGTCGAGCGCTTCGACACGTCGGTGTCGGAACTCGAGCTCAAATATTCGAACAACCGCCTGATCGGCGCCGATCCCGGCGCGGACATGGGCCCGGCCGCTCCGGAATTCCGCCAGATCATGGCGGGCGAGATCCCGGGCTCCGACTTCTACTTCGTCGGCGGCATCACCGAACTCAACTCCAACATCCGCTCGGTTGGCGTGGACGCCTTCATCGGCGATCTCGACCCGACCGACATGAAGGGCCGCGCCGGCTTCAAGGCTTTCGTCATCAACGTCGGCGTTGATCTCCGCCTGGTCGACACCCGGACCCTCGAAGTCATCGACGTCATCTCCTACCAGAAGCAGATCATCGGACGCGAAATCTCGGCTGGCGTCTTCGACTTCGCCAACGGCAACATCTTCGACGTCGGCGTCGGCGAGCGCGCGATGGAGCCGATCCAGCTTGCGATCCGCTCCACCATCGAGCGGGCTGTGCTGGAAATGACCGCTAACCTCTATGGCGTGCCGAACTCGGACCCGTGCGGCGCACTGGCGCTGGAAACGCGTGACATGTCGCTGCCGCAGTCGGTGACCGGCACTGCCATCCGCCTGCCCGATGGCTCGTCGCTGACCTCCGATGGCGACCTCCGCGCCGACCCGAACCGTTGGTCGGACAAGCGGGACGACGGCGTCCAGGCCGGCCTGCGCGGCCGCCGCCAGTAGACCCGCGCAAACGGAGGGATGACGTCATGAGACTTGTGATCCGCCTTGCCGCCGCCGCCGCGACTGCGGGCGTGCTTGCCGCCCCGGCGCTGGCCCAGACGACCGCGACCGCGCTCAACGGCCAGCTCAACTGGGGCGATGTCGTCGCCGACATCACGGTTGTGACCAATAGCGGCGCGCAGGACGCAACCGCCGCCGCGACCGCAGCCGGCAACTCCGTCTCCGGCGCCAACATGGCCGGCGGGTTTGACGCTGAATCTGATCAGACCAATTCGGGCGCAACCTTCGCCCACGCCACCCTGCAGGGCGGCAATGTGCGCGATGGCCTCGTGATGGCGACCGCGCAGGCCAATGCCGGCCAGGCGCAGACCGTTGGCGGCGATCTCAACATTCGGGCTTCACAGACCGCGGACGGCGGCGACGTGCTGGCCTCGGCGCGTGCGAGCATCGCCAATGGCCAGACGCTTTCGGCTGTCGCCAGCGCTGCCTCGAACAACGCCGCGCTTGCCGCTGATCATGGCGACATGAACATCGCAATGACGCAGAGCGCTTCCAACTCGGCCTATGCGGTTACGGACGTTGACGCCTGCTGCGTTGGCCGCACGGTTGCGGGCGCATCCTCGGCGATCAACGCTTACGGTTCGTCGTCGACGACATCGACCGTCTATGCGGACTACACGCAGACCTCGACGGGCGCACAGTCGCAGGCCGCGACCGACGTCTATCAGTACAGGGGCTATGACGTGACGGCGGCTTCGACCGCCGCCGCCAACTCGGCCACCATCAACAACGAGTGGGGCTATGCCCAGATCCGCGGCCGGCAATCTTCCGCCACCAACGTTTCCGCCGATACGCGCGTGACGCTTGGTTCGTGGGACGGGACGGCCGCTGTTTCAGCTTACGGCGTCGGCAACGCTACTCTGGCGACCAATGTCGGGTCCGGCTTGGTTCTCGATGTCACGCAGCTGAACACCGGCGGTGTTGACGCCAACGCTCAGTTCAACGCCGGCAGCGGCAATGGCGGCGATGTGGTTGTCGCCTCCACCGCGATCGGCAACGCCGTCACCGGCTATGTCTGCTCGCAGTGTGGCGATGCGGCGCTCTCGGCCACCACGAGCCAGACCAATGGCGGCAATATCACCTCCACCGGATCGATCAGCGTCAATGGCGCCGGCGCCATCTATGGCTCGGCCTCGGCGATCGGCAACGCGGCGACCTTCATCACATCCAAGCGCGGCAACTGAGGCGCACGAATCAAGTTTCCCAGGGTCCACCACCTAACCCCCGGTCGCCCTGGCCCGTTCAGTAGAGTTAGGCCCATGACGGGGGGCAGCGTAGAGTAAGTGTAGAGTAACGAAGCGGCGGCTTTCCCCGGACGGAGAGCTGCCGCTTTTGCTTTCGCGCGGAACCATCGGCGGATTAACGCCGTTGTGTGCACATGATCCGCATCGCAGCCGCCCTGACGAGCGCAATCACTCTGGCCGCCTGTGGCGAGCCGCAGCAGCCGCCCGTGATCCCGCCTGTTCCCATTCCCGAGCCCCAGCCCGCGCCGATTTCAACGCCAGCGCCGGAACCCGCAATATCAGGCGGCTATGCCGCCGTGCCCGAGGTGGGCGAAGAATTGCCGACATCGCAGACGACGCCGGGACCCATCCCGCTGGGCTTCCGTCATGTCTGGGCGATCTCGGCGAAGGATTGCACGGCAGATCCGGCGCTGACGCGCATCGCCATCGCGCCTGGGGCGATTCGATTTTACGAGGGCCGCTCTGTCGTGACGCGTTCAGACGCTGCGACGGACGGCGCGCTGACACTCGAGGTCGAACACGCATCAGAAGGGACGACGAGCAGCGAGACGCATGTGTTGCGGCTGCACGAAGGCGAACGGACGCTGAGCTATCAGCGGCTTGGCGAGACGTTCACTTATGTACGCTGTGACTAACGCGCCGCGCCGATAGCTCAGTTCTCGAGCGTGAAGCGCATGAGTGCGTTGGCTTCCAGGCGCGCTATCAGCTTGGCGCCGAGCGCTGCGCCCGGCGTCCAGACGCCGCCGCCGGTTTCATCGCGGCCGACATCGCGCGCGAGGCACAACGCGCTCTCTGCGATCATCCGCGATGTAGAGCCATAGCCTGGATCCTTTTGGCCTTTCACGCCCGCGCGCAGCGTGCGCCCATCGGCGGTCTCGCCCTGGAAGCCGACATCGTAGAAGCCCGTCTCGCGCTGTTCCTTCGTTGGCCCCTGCCCGGGCTTGGGCAGCACGAAGGCGCGCAGCACCGCTCGCGCGGGAGCGAAGTTCAGCAGCCCGTTCAGCATGTCACCGCCGCGTTTGGCCGCCTTTGCGCGCTTCTGTCCGGCGGCGCCGTCGCCCGTGAGCGTCATCTCATCGTAGACGAAGTCAGCACCCCATTTCTGCTTCAGCAGATAGTTGGAGCGATGCACATTCTTGGTGTTGATCGTCGCCATCACGAACGGCGCGGCCCACTGGCCGCTGGCGTCGAGCACGACTGTCTCGCCGGAGGGCTGGGCGGGGCCGGTGAAGCCGGGCGTCAGTGCGAAGGGATTGGCGAGCGTCTTCAGCATGGAAGGATCGCGCTTGGAGGCTTCCAGCGTCGCCATAAGGCTGGCGACCGTGCCGCCGGAAAAGCCGCCCTTCATCTTGCGCACCCGCCCGCGCACGCGCTGCAGCGGCACGCCGAGACGGCTGATCGCCTGGTCCTGCAGGAAGGTCACGCCGAGGTCGAACGGGATGGAGTCGAAGCCGCACGAGAAGACGATGCGGGCGCCTGTGGTCTTTGCTTGCGCATCGTATTTCGCGATCATCGCGGCCATCCAGGCCGGCTCGCCGCAGAGATCGACATAGTCCGTGCCGGCCTTCACGCACGCCGCCACCATGGGCTCGCCGTATAGCTGATAGGGCCCGACTGTGGTGATGACGACTTTCGTTCGCTGCGCCATCGCATCGAGCGAGGCAGGGTTCGACGCATCGGCGATGACCAGCGGCACATCTGCCGGCGCACCGATCTCTGTGCGAACCGCCTCGAGCTTGGACTTGCTGCGACCGGCCATCGCCCATTTCACGTCGCCGCCAACGCCGTATTTCGCCAACATGTGCTCGGCCACAAGGCGGCCGGTGAAGCCGGTGGCTCCGTAGACGATGACGTCGAACTCACGTGCCATTGCGTTTCCTATTCCGGCAGGACGAGAATGGGCAGGTGGATCGCACTCGGCTTGCTGGCGTCCATGTAGATCGTGTTCTTCGCCACCCGCGTCTTCACGCCGGGGCCCGGATTGCCGCCCGTGTTGGGGTTGGCGTCGATGCGGGGATAGTTGGACGAGGTGACGTGAACCGCGATGCGGTGGCCTGCCTCGAAGGTGATGGCTGTGTCCCACAGGTCGAGCGTCAGCTTCTCGGGAGCGTTCGGCGTCATCATCGCGATCTCGTCGGGCATGCGGCCGTTGCGATAGCGCGTGCGGATGGCCGTATCGAGGATGATCGCCTCGTAGCCATCGGGATAAACGTCCACGAGTTTCACCACGAAGTCGGTGTCGGAGCCGTCCGTTGCGGCCCACAGGTCCATCGACACGGGGCCTGCGATGACGACGTCCTTTTCGAGCGGCGCGGTCTGGAAGCGGAGATAGTCCTGACGCTGGCCGATGGGGCGCTGGTCCATCGGGCCGCGATCGAAGGTGAGGTTGGCGCCGCCGATGGTCTGCACCGGGTTCTTCGGATCGAACATGTAGACCTTGGGCGCGGCCGTCTGGCGCGGCATTTCAGTGGTGAGCGAGCCGTCGGAGCGCAGGTAGTAGTTCGTTGTTGCGGGCGCGGGCGGCCAGTCGCCGAAATGCATCCAGCGGTTCTTGGGCGAGACGGCGCCCCTGCGCGCGCCGGCCATCATGTAGGCCTTCACCGGCGGCTCGGACATGATGCCGTTGTCGACGCCCTTGAGCCAGTATTCCCACCAGCGCATTTCGGACTCGGCCCCGCCCTGTGCGTTGCCGATGCCACCGCCGTTCGGGTATTCCATGTCGCCCGACAAAGGGCCGTGGCCGAACGGACCCATCTCGAGCTTCTGGTTTCCGCGCGCGCCGACGGGGCCTTCGTGTTGCAGGTACATGAAGTTGCGGACGTTGCCTTCGTTGAAGATGTCGAACCAGCCGCCATACTGGTAGATCGGGATGTCGATGTATTTGCGCTGTTCGGCGATCTCGGTGCGGTCCCAGTAGCTTGAGGCCGGATAGTTCGAGGCGGACTGCGCGATCACCTCTTCGGACACGCCCTGTCCGCGGCTCCAGTCGCCTGAGTCCTTCTGCTTGAACGCGCCGCCGATGTAGGCGCCGGTGAGGCGCGTGGACGGGGCGACGACGATGTAGGCGGCTTTCAGGTGCGGCGGGTTCATCGTTGCGGCGAGGAGCGAGGTGTATCCCATCGCGCTTGCGCCCGTGATGCCGATGGAGCCGTTGCACCAGTCCTGCTTCGCCATCCATTCGACGGTGTCATAGCCGTCGAATGCATCGTTGATGAAGGCGGCGTAGAAGCCTTCCGAGCGCCCCTTGCCGCGCACATCCTGCACGAAATAGGCGTAGCCCGCGTCAGTGTATTTCTTAGCGCCGGCGGGGCTCGCGAACATGGCGTCCTTGCCATAGGGCGTGCGCTGCACGATGCACGGGAACGGCCCCTGCCCGGCGGGAAGATAGAGATTGCCGGCGAGCTTCACCTCGTCGCGCATGGGCGTGATCAGCTCGGTGGCGCCTGTGGCGACTTTCGGCGGCGCCCGCGTAACTGGCGGCTGTTGCTGTGCAACCGCGACGGGCCCCATCGCCAGAACCGATACCGCCGCCAGCGCGGCCGCCATCCACTTGCGCATCGTTTCTCTCCCTACCGGTTCGTTTCGACCGTTGGGGAGGGACTGTGGGCGCCGGAGGGCTGCGGTCAATCGCCCCGCAGGGTCGCTCGCGTAGAATTGCCCCTGCGGCGCCCGACTTTTCATCGGGCCTCGGTCGTGCTCAACCTCCGCCCATGGACGCTCTTCTCAAGCCGACCGTCATCGCGATCCCGTTCTTCCTGGTCACCTTCATCCTCGAATGGTGGGCGGTGAAGGCTGGGCGTGCGAAGGGCCGCTATGAGACGAAGGACGCGGTGACATCCCTTTCGATGGGCGTGGGAAGCGTCATCGTGGATTCGCTGCTGGCCTCCATCGGCGTCTGGCTGCTGATGCTGTTCTGGCCCTATCGCCTGTTCAACATCCCGGAGACGTGGTGGTCGCTCCTGATCGTCTTCGTCGCGTACGACCTCATCTACTACTGGAAGCACCGCTTCGCGCACATCATCCGCTTCTGGTGGGCCGAGCATCACACGCACCATTCGTCCGAGCACTACAACCTGACCACGGCGCTTAGGCAGCCATGGTTCGGGCCGATGACCGGGCAGATCATCATGTCGGCTCCGCTGGTGCTGCTGGGTTTCCATCCTGCCTTCATCGCGATCTCGGCGGGCGTGAACCTTGTCTACCAGTACTGGATCCACACCGAGGCGATTGGCCGGATGCCCGGCTGGTTCGAGGCGGTGATGAACACGCCGAGCCATCATCGCGTGCACCACGCCACCAACCCGCGCTATCTCGACGCCAACTTCGCGGGCGTGTTCATCATCTGGGACAAGATGTTCGGCTCGTTCGTGCCCGAGCTGGATCACGACAAGCCGGTCTATGGCATCGTGAAGCCGATCAACACGTTCAATCCAATCCGCGTGGCTTATGGCGAGATCGGCGAGCTGCTGCGGGATTGCTGGAATGACGGCCCGCGCCCGTGGCGCTGGGTTGGGCGGTTCATCAACAAGCCGGGCTGGTCGCCTGATGGCAACCACTCGCGATCATCGGAGCTGAAGGCCGCCTACCTCGCGGCCCATCCCGAGCAGACCGGAACGCCAGGGCTTCCGGCGAAGTATGCGACGCAAACAAAAACTCCGCCGCAACAGGCTGTCGCGGCGGAGTGATTTTCGCGAATGCTGCACCTACTTCTGGGTGCATGCCTGATCGGCTGCGGCGATCTCCACTAGCGTTGCTTCCAGGTCGTCACCGACTTCGCCCTTAGCCATCCTGCTGAAGGCATCGGGCGAGAGCTTCTCCTGCAGGATCGTCGTCACGCAGGTGCAGCGGGCAGGCGTCCCGTCGCCGACAATGCAGCGATCATAGGCCGCCCGCGCATCGCCGGTGAAGGGAACGCCATCACCGCATGACGCCAGCAGGGCCAGCGGCGTGAGTGTGAGTGCAAGCTGCAATCTCATTGCTGCGCCGCCACCCGGTCGATCCAGCGCTTCACCCGCGCCTCCAGAACCGGCAGGGGCAGCGAGCCGCCTCCGAGCACGGTGTCGTGGAAGCCGGCCATGGTGAACTTGTCGCCAAGCTCCTTCTGCGCAAGCGCACGCAGCTCCTGGATCTTGAGCATGCCGATCTTGTAGGCCGTCGCCTGGCCCGGCCAGACGATGTAGCGACGGACTTCGGAGCGAACCGCACCTTCAGGCGTCGGGCCGTTGTCGAGGAAGTATTTCACCGCCTGTTCCTCGGTCCATCCTTTCGAGTGGATGCCCGTGTCGACCACGAGACGGATCGCGCGCCAGATCTCAGCACCGAGGCGACCGAAATCCGAATACGGGTCGGTGTAGAAGCCCATGTCCTTGGACAGCGCTTCCGAATAGAGACCCCAGCCTTCCTGGTACGCGGTCGAGCCATATTGCGTGCGGAACTTCGGAATGCCCGTCAGCTCCTGCGCGATGGCGATCTGCAAGTGGTGACCCGGAACGCCCTCGTGATAGGCGATCGCTTCGAGCGTGTAGGTCGGCATCGACTTCATGTCGGAGAGGTGCGCGTAGAACACGCCCGGCCGCGCGCCATCCGGCGTCGAGGGGAAGTAGTGCTGCGCCCCACCCGCCTCCTCGCGGAACGGCTCGACGCGCTTCACCACCAGCTTTGCCTTGGGCAGGATGCCGAAATACTCCGGCAACTTGGCCGTCATGCCGGCCAGATAGTCTTCCGACATCTTGATGTACTGCGCGCGGCCTGCGTCGTCGTTCGACAGCTGGAAATTCGGCGAGGTGCGCATGAAGTCGAAGAACTCGACCAGAGTGCCCGTAAAGCCCACCTGCGCCTTGATCTTCTCCATCTCGCCGTGGATGCGCGCGACTTCCGAGAGACCCAGTTCATGGATCTCGTTCGCCGTCATCGTGGTCGTCGTCTGTTGCGCCAGCGCGTTGTCGTAGAACGCCACGCCATCCTTGAGTGCGGATGCGCCGGTCGCCTGCTCCGACGTTTTCGGGAGATCTTCCTTCAGCCAGGCGATGACGCGCTCATAGGCCGGCTTCAGCTTGTCGATCAGGGCCATCTTCGCCGCCGTTTCGATCGCCTTCGCCTCGTCCGCGGTCAGCTTGCCGCCATCCACCAGCGTCTTCAGCTCGGACTTTACGTCGGCCCAGATCGGCGAATCCGCGCCGGGGCCGAATGGGGCGCCCGCGATCACGTTGGCCGAAAGATTGATTGAATCCTCGTAGGCGAAGCGCGGCGCGCGATTGCCCTCGGCCGCCGCCAGCTTCGCCTGCTCCAGCGTCTGGTCCATCGCCCGACCGATCTCGCCGATACGCGAGACATAGGCGTCCATGTCGGACTTGTCGGCGACCTCGTGGAACTGCATCACGAACTGCGGCAGGAAGGTGTGCGGGCCGTCCTTCACGAAGATGTAGGGCGAGCGGCGGAACTTCGCGGCCTTCTCTGTCATCTCGAGTTCCAGCGACCAGAGGTCGTACGACGTGCGGGCCTCCTCGTTCAGATTCTCGGGGACGAACTTCTCCTTCATCTCGGCGACCGACGCGCGGCGCCATTCCAGGTCGCGGTCGATGGCCGCCTCGCTGAAATCGTCGAGCTTGTCGTATTGGTCCTTGCGGCCCTGGAAAGTGAGCGCGATGGGGCTCATCTGCAGCTCTTCTTCATACTCGGCATCGAACCACGCATTGATGTCTGCGCTCGCCTTGGCGATTTCCTCCGCCGTTGGCGCAGCCGGCGCCGGATTGCCACACGCTGCCAAAGCCAACAGCGACACTGCCGCCGTGAAAAGAACCCGCATCTTCATCTCCCCAGATCTGGGACCACCGCGCTCCTGCCCGGCATTCTTGAAACAAGGGATTGCGCGCCTGAAGGCTCGCTTGCCGGGCAGGAGCCCGGCGGTCCCAACTTACCCTTTTACCTTCTCGATCCACCGCTTCACGCGCGCTTCCAGAACCGGAAGCGGCAGCGCGCCGCCGCCGAGCACTGTGTCGTGGAAACCGGCCATTGTGAACTTGTCGCCAAGCTCCTTCTCGGCGAGCGCCCGCAGTTCCTGAATCTTGATCATGCCAATCTTGTAGGACGTCGCCTGCCCCGGCCACACGAAGTAGCGGCGGATTTCAGACCGGATGGCGTCCTCCGGCGTCGGCGAGTTGGCCATGAAGTATTCGACCGCCTGCTCCTGCGTCCAACCCTTGGAATGGATGCCGGTGTCGACGACCAGACGCACGGCGCGCCACATCTCGTTGTTGAGGCGGCCCATGTCGGAATAGGGGTCGGTGTAGAAACCGCCCATCTCCTTCGCGAGGATCTCGGTGTAGAGCGCCCAGCCCTCGGCATAGGCCGTGGAGTCGCACTGCGTCCGGAATTTCGGGATGCCCGTCAGTTCCTGGGCGATGGCGATCTGCATGTGATGGCCCGGCAGCGCCTCGTGATAGGTGGTGCTCTCGAGGTCCCACATCGGCATCGTCGTCGTGTCGAGCAGGTGGACATAGTAGATGCCCGGCCGCGATCCATCGATTGATGACGGGTAATAGTGCTGCACGCCGCCCGCTTCCTCGCGGAAGGACTCGACGCGCTTCACGACCAGCGGAGCCTTCGGCATGATGCCGAAATACTCGGGCAGCCGCGCCCGCATGCCCTCCACATATACGTCCGCCTGCTTGAGATAAGCTGCGCGGCCGGCATCGGTGTTCGGCTGGTAGAACTGCTTGTCCTCGCGCATGTGCTTGAACATCGCGGTCAGGTCGCCCTGGAAGCCCACAGCTTCGCGGATTGCTTCCATCTCGGTGCGAATGCGCGCGACCTCTTTCAGGCCCAAGTCGTGGATTTCGTCGGCCGTCATCGACGTGGTTGTCTGCGCCTCCAGCGCCACATTGTAATACGCCGCACCATCGGGCAGCGCGCTCACGCCCTGAGCCTCTGGGCTCGCATTGGCCTTGTCGCTTTCAAGCCAGGCGATCACCCGCTCGTAGGCTGGCTTGATCGCCGTGGTCATAGTCTGGCGCGCCGCGGCTTCTAAGGCTGCACCCTCTTCGGCGGTGATCTTGCCGGCTTCCTGAAGCGACTTCACTTTCGCCTTCACGTCCGCCAGGAGCGGTGAGTCCGCGCCCGGGCCGAAGGGCGCGCCGGTGATGATATTGCCCGCTTCCTCGATCACCTGCTCGAACGCGAACAAGGGCGGCCGGATGCCGGCTGCGGCGGACATCTTCGACTGCTCGATCGTCTGGTCGATCGCAGTTGGAATGGCGGTCAGACGCGACATGTACGCGTCCATGTCCGCCTTCTCGCTCACCTCATGGAAGTTGATCATGAAGGCCGGAAGGAAGACCGGGACGGAGTCGCGGATGAAGGTGTAGGGGTGGCGGCGGAACTTGTCGGCCTTGTCCGCCTGGTCCAGCTGCAGCGCCCACATGTCGAAAGACGTGCGCGACTCCTCGTCCAGCTTCGCCGGATCGAACTTCGCTTTCATCTCCGTCACGCTCTCGCGGAGCCAGGCCAGATTCCTGTCCAGGGCCGCCTCGCTCATGTCGTCGAGCTTGTCGTTCTGATCCTTGCGGCCCTGCATGGTGAGCTGCATGGGGCTCATCTGCAGGCTCTCTTCATATTCCGCATCGAGCCACACAGTGAGGCCTGCGCTCGCCTTGGCGATCTCTTCGGCCGTCGGCGCCGGCGGTGTTGTTGGGCCACAGGCAGCGACCAGGGCCATGAGGCCTGCTGCGATCAACAGTCTCATCGAACTATCCTCACGACTTCTTCTGCGTGGCGATCCAGGCGCGCACGCGTTGTTCAAGCACCGGCAACGGCATCGAGCCTCCGGTGACCACCGTGTCGTGGAAGGCCTTGATGTCGAACTTGTCGCCCAGCTCCTTCTGCGCTTCGGCGCGCAGCTGCTGGATCTTGATCATGCCGATCTTGTAGGTGGTCGCCTGTCCCGGCCACAGCAGGAAGCGGCGCACCTCGCTCTTGATCGAGCTTTGCGGACGCGCCGAGTTCGCCATCGCCCAGGCCACGGCTTCTTCCTCGGTCCAGCCCTTGGCGTGCAGGCCCGTGTCCAGCACCAATCGCACCGCACGCCACAGCTCGGAGTTGAGGCGGCCGAAATCGTTGTACGGGTCGGTGAACATGCCCATCTCCTTGCCGAGCTCCTCGGCATAGAGACCCCAGCCTTCAGAGAAGGCGGAGTAGCCATACTGCGTCCGGAACAGCGGGATGTCGGTCAGCTCGTTCTGGATCGCGATCTGCATGTGATGGCCCGGAATCGCCTCGTGATAGGCAAGGCTCTCCAGCGCCCACAGCGAGACCGCGCTCATGTCGACGAGGTGAGCGTAGAAGATGCCCGGTTGTGCGCCATCGGGCGTCGGGCCGAAATAGTGCGCCGCCCCGCCCGGCACTTCGCGGAAGGCGGGAACACGGCGAACCTCGACCGGGGCTTTCGGCAGGCGGCCGAAATAGTCCGGCAGCTTCTTGTACATCTCGCCGATATAGCCCTCGGCCAGCTTCAGATACTGCGCGCGGCCCTCGTCCGTGTCGGGCAGGTAGAACTGCTTGTCCGTGCGCATGAACTCGAAGAAGGCGGGCATGTCGCCCTTGAAGCCGGTGGAGATGCGGATGGCGTCCATCGCGGCATGGATGCGCTTCACCTCGGAGAGCCCAAGCTGGTGGATCTCCTCCGCCGTCATCGGCGTCGTCGTCTGCATCTCGAGCGAGGCGTCATACCAGGCAGCGCCATTGGGCAGCGTCATCGCGCCGACCTTGCCGGACTTTGCATTCGCCATATCCGCCTCGAGCCAGGCGGCCAGGCGTTCATAGGCAGGCTTCATCTGCGTGGTCAGCGCCGTCTGCGTCGCCGCCAGCCACTGTTCGGCCTGCGCGGGCGTTGCCTTGCCGGATGCCTGCAGCGCCGCGATCTTCGCTTTCGCGTCTGCCCACAGGGGCGAGTCCTCGCCGGGACCGAATGGCGCGCCGGAAATCATCATGCGCGTTTCCGTGAGCGTACGCTCGTAGCCGAATTTCGGCGTGCGGATGCCGTCGGCCGCCGCCAGACGCGCGCGCTCGGTCGCCTGGTCGAGAGCTGGGCCCACCTTGCCGATCCGGGCGATCAGCGCGTCCATGTCGGCGGGCGTGTCGACCTTGTGGTAGGTGATCAGGAAGTTCGGCAGGCCGGTGTGCGAGCCGTTGTAGCCGAACACATAGGCGTGGCGCTTCCACGTGTTGCGCTGTTCGGCGCGCGTCAGCTCGGACTCCCAGATCGCCCAGCTGGTCTTCGCATCATCGTTCAGCTTGTCCGGGTCGATCAGCGCCTTCATACCGGCCACACTCTCGCGGCGCCATTCGAGCTGTTTCAGCGCGCTGGCCTCCGAGAAGTCGCCAAGCTGGTCGTACAACTCCTTGCGACCCATCGTGGTGAGGTCCATCGGGTTCATCACGAGTTCTTCTTCGTACTCGGCGTTGAGATAGGCGGTGAGACGCGCGCTTTCTGCAGCAACCTCTTCAGCCGTGGGGGCTGGGGTGAGGCTGCAGGCCGCAAGCAAGGCTGCCATGCCGGCCGCGAACAGAACTCTCATTCGTAACTCCCTCAATCCGGGACCGCCGGGCTCCCGCCCGGCACTCTTCAACACAACAGCACGCCTGATGGATCGACTGCCGGGCCGAAGCCCGGCTGTCCCGGATCAACCTGCCTTCTGCGCTTCGATCCAGCGATCAATCTTCCGCTCCAGAACCGGAAGGGGCAGTGCGCCGCCCCCGAGGATCTGGTCGTGGAAAGCCGGATAGTTGAACTTGTCGCCCAGCTCGGTCCGCGCCTTGTCGCGCATCTGCTGCAGGCGGATCATGCCGATCTTGTAGGCCGTCGCCTGCCCTGCCGTCGTGATGTAGCGGCGCACTTCGGACGCGATCGCGCCTTCCGCGATGGACGAGTTGTCGGTGAAGTATTTCACCGCCTGCTCTTCGGTCCAACCTTTCGAGTGGATGCCCGTGTCGACTACGAGACGGATCGCGCGCCAGATCTCGCCCGAGAGCTGGCCGTAATGGCTGTAGGGGTCCTTCAGGAATCCCATCTCTTTCGACAGGGCTTCCGAGTAGAGGCCCCAGCCTTCCGAGTAGGCCGTGTAGCCGTACTGCGTGCGGAATTTCGGCAGCTTGTTCGGGCCTGTTTCGGCCTCCAGTTCCTGCTGGATCGAGATCTGCATGTGGTGGCCCGGCAGGCCTTCATGATAGGCAATGTCTTCCAGCATGTAGGTCGGCATCGCGTTCATGTCGGAGAGGTGGGCGTAGTAGATGCCCGGGCGCGTGCCATCCGGCGTGCCGGACTGGTAGTGCTGCGCGCCGCCCGGCTCTTCACGATAGGGCTCGACGCGTTTCACGATCAGATCGGCTTTCGGCAGCCGTCCGAAATACTTCGGCAGCGCCAGCTTCATCTCCTCGATGTGCTTGGTCGCCAGATCGATGTACTCCTGCGCGCCTGCATCGTCGTTGGACAGGTAGAACTGCTTGTCCGTGCGCATGAAGGCGAAGAACTCCTGCAGCGTGCCCTGGAAGCCCGCCTCGGTCTTCACCTTCTCCATCTCGCCGTGGATGCGCGCGACTTCTGACAGGCCAAGCTGGTGGATCTCGTCCGCCGTCATCTCGGTCGTCGTCATCAGGTTCAGCATGGCGTTGTAGTACGCCTCGCCGTTCGGCAGCGAGCCAACGCCCTGCGGCGTCGGCGATGCGTTGGCCTTGTCCTCAGTGGCCCAGGCAGCGAGCCGGTCGTAGGCAGGCTTCATCTTGTCGACCATTGCGACGCGAAGCTGCTCGGTCAGGGCCGTGGCTTCTTCCGGCGTGATCTTGGTCGCCGTCTGCAGCGCTGCGATCTTGGCCTTGCCGTCGGCGAACAGCGCGGTCTCCCCTGCGCCGGCAAAGGGCGCGCCGGTGGTCACGCGCGCGACTTCCGACACCGTCTGGTCATAGGCGAAGCCGGGCATGCGGATGCCATCGCCCGCCGCCAGCTTTGCGCGATCGATCAGCACATCAAGCGTCGGCCCGATCGCCGCGACGCGCGAGATGTAGGCCTCCATGTCCGACTTCTCGTCGACGCGGTGCTGGTTGATCATGAAGTTGACGAGGCCGGTGTGCGCCCCGTTGCGGCCAAAGATGTAGCGGTGGCGGCGGAACTCGGCCGACTTCTCGGCGCGCGCCAGTTCAAGCTCCCAGATTTCGTAGGACAGACGGGCGTCCTCGCTCAGCGCCTCGGGATCGAACTTTTCTTTCATGTCCGCGACGCTCTCGCGGCGCCAGGCCAGGTTCTTGTCCATGGCCGCTTCCGAGCGGTCGTCCAGCTCGCCATAGCGGTTCTTGCGGCCCTGGGAGGTCATCTCCTGCGGAGACTCCTGCACCTCTTCCTCATACTCGGCGTCCAGATAGGCCACGAGATCCGCGCTGTTCTTCGCGATCTCCTCTGCCGTGGGCGCCGTCGGACCACATGCCGCCAACACAGCCAGCATAATGCCAGCGCCAAAGATTGCCCTCATCCCGCTCTCCCGACTGCAATTTCCGCCCTGACCCGGGGGCGATATAGCGTGATCATTCTGCACATGTCACGGCGCACGCAATCAAATGAATGCGGGGCCCGTCCAGCGCCGTTCCCTTGACCTCCCCCGCCCGCCGCCCGAATACGGGTGGAAACAAGAGGAAACCCCATGGCCCGCTTCACCGGCAAATCCGTCATCGTCACCGGCGCCGCCTCCGGCATTGGCCGCGCGTCGGCGAAACTGTTCGCGGCGGAGGGCGCGTCCGTGATCGCCGCTGACAAGGTTGCGGGCGTCAACGACACCGTCGCCGACATCGTGAAGGCCGGGGGCAAGGCCATCGCGCTAGAGATGGACGCGGGCAGCCAGGCCGACGTGCAGAAGCTGATCGACCTCGCCCTGAAGACCAATGGCAAGCTCGACGTCATCTATGCCAACGCCGGCATATCGGGCGGCACGCCGAACATCTTCGAGCAGACCGAAGACCAGTGGCAGAACATCCTGCGTGTGAACCTCATCGGGCCGATGCTGGCCATCCAGCTCGGCGCGCCGCACATGATCAAGCAGGGCAAGGGCGCCATCGTCTGCACCGCCAGCGTTGCGGGCATCCGCAACGGCGCGGGCTCGCCGGCCTACTCCGCCTCCAAGGCCGGCGTGATCTCGCTCGTCTCGCTCGCCGCCAACCAGCTTGCCGGAACGGGTGTGCGCGTGAACGGCGTCGCGCCGGGCCTGATCGAGACGGGCATGACGCAGCCGATCTTCGACCGCGCGCGCGAGAAAGGCACCGACGACAAGATCGGCCAGCTCAACGCCCTGCGCCGCGCCGGCCAGCCGGACGAGATCGCGAAGGTCGCGCTGTTCCTGGCGTCGGACGATGCATCATATGTAAATGGGCAGGTCCTGCCTGTGGACGGCGGGCTGTCGTCCTCGCTGCCGGTCGTGCCGCCGAAGCGCTGAAGCGGCTGATTAATCAGGGCCTTCCTGCGCGCGCTTGCGTCACGGCTAAAGGTTAGCGCACGCCAACATCCTGTTAACGCCCTGCGTGGCACCAAGTGGCATCAGTCCAACTGGTCTGCAGATTGACATGGCGACTTCGCTGCATTCGGCCCTGCTCGCACCGCCGCCCGTCACCACGGGCGGCCCGACGCACGCGCGCGTGCGCAGCTTCATCGCGCGCGTGGAGCAGCAGGACTATGTCGGCGCTATCATGCACTTCTATCATGCCGATGCGAGCATGCAGGAAAACCTCGGCGAGATCAGGCGCGGGCGCGACGCTCTGGTCGCCAACGAGATGGAGATCCTGCTGCGCTATGGCAGCGTTCCTGTGCGCAAGGTCGAGCGCTACGCGATCAACGGCCACCTGGTCTTCATCAACTGGCAGTTCGAGGTCACGCTGCCCTCCGGCAAGACATGCGTGGTGGACGAGGTCGCGATGCAGGAATGGGAAGGCGATCGCATCCGCCGCGAGCGCTTTTACTACGACCCCGGCGTTCTGACGCGCTGACGCGCTACTTCAACGCCACCAGCGCCGCGCCGCCGCCCAGCAGTGCAAGGCCCGCCGCGCGTTTCAGGTCCACGGGAAAGACCGGCGCGCCGAAGAGGCCGAACTGGTCGATCAGCGTCGACATCACCAACTGCGCCACGACCACGCACATCACGAAATTGCCGACGCCGAAATTGGGCGTCACGAAGGTCGCGCTGAGCGCATAGAAGGCCATAGCCAGCCCGCCGACCCAGGCGAGCGGCGGCACAGAGGCAAAGAGGTTCGCCGCAGGGATGGCCGGACGGAACGCAGCCACGAGGAGGCCTACGGTTAGGAATGCCATACCCACGGCGATGAGAGACGCATGAAGCGGCGATTGTATCGTGCGCCCCAGCGTGCCCTGCAGAGCCGCCATCACGGGGATCAGCGCGCCGGCCACCGCCGCCCACGCCGCATAGAACGCCATCGAGTTGACTGCCATTTGCGCCTCCGCATGCCTGACGTCAGATGACGCGCGTCATGCCGGGAAGGCAACCGCACGATCCGTGCAGCTGGGCTAATGGCTGATCGGCCGAGGGGGGGACTAGTAGCCCTGCCCCACGCCGCCATCGAGCACGAGATTGCCCGCCGCCACGGGAAGCGGAACCTTCACTTCCTTGACCACCTTGGTGACCGTCTGGCGGGTTTCGGGTTCGCAGATCGTCTTCTTCACCGGCATCGACACCAGCTTGATGCCCGGGCCGAACTTGCGCAGCAGCGAACGCTCGTTGCAATCGCGCTCCGGAGTTTGCGGGCGGCACTGGAGCTCACCGCCTGCGGTATGGAACAGGGCCTCGCCCTTGGCGCAGGAGAAGGTCTCGCCGCGCTCGAAGCTGGCGGCGCCATTCACCATCTCGCCAAGCGTCACCTGCATGCGCGTGCCTGCCATGCAGCGATAGAGTTCGCCGAGATAGCCGGTCATCACGGTCATCTCGCCGTCAACGCGCGAGGCCGGATGCGGTGTGTTGCGATCATCGATGCACATCGCCTGGACAGGACGCGTGCGGAATTCTTCCACGATCTTGTCGACGCAAATCTCTTCATAGCTGAGCACGTCTTCCTGAACGTAGCGCGTCTCGTACCCGCCTTCGACCGAGAGACCCGAGATCGTGCTCTGGGACACGCCGGGGTTGGAGTAATAGCCACCACCGCCGCCGAAGAAGGACATGCCGCCGGCCGACGCGTCAGCTCCGGCGCCGGCGACAGCGATGCCCGAGGCAAGCGACGAGGCCTGCGCCGAGGCGACCGACATTGATGTTGCGCCGACATGGACGTTCGCGGTCGCGACACTCACGCCGGGGACCTGCACGATGAGATTGCGCGGCGTCTGGCAACAGCCGCTCGACGGCGGAGGGGGCGGCGGCGAAGGCGGCGGCGCGCACGTGTTGCAGGATTGACCAATGGCCGAAAGGGCGGCCGTCGCCGCCAGCGTCGCAACGCCGGCGCCCAGCAACATGTGTCGCCATGAAACGCGCATAACAGCTCTCCCAGAGGCTTCGCCTGTCAGGATGCAAGTCGCACGCCTTTTTCCCTTTACGGGCTGGGAAACGTCCGGCCGTTCTCCCCCCCCGGCGGGAAAACGAGCAGTTTCGGGCCGCGATTCCCCTAGCATGCGTATGGCCCGGCGATTGCGACCGTATCTCCGGCGTTTGGGGATTCGGCCAGGTAGAGTGTGACGGAATATTCGATGGAAGATGTGAACGCACATCCGAACACCCAGGCGCTGCTGGACGCGTGGCGCCGGCTTTCGCTGGGCGCAACGGCCACAGTCGGAGGCCCGACAACCGAGGATTATCCCGACCTGGTCGGACGCCTGTTCGTCCTTAACCATGTCGGCGATCGCGGCTACTGCTTTCGCCGCGTCGGCTATGCGATGGAGCGGCTGTTCGGCCGCCAGCTGGTCGAGCACAATTTCCTCTCGCTGTGGAGCGAGCCGGATCGCCGCCTTGTCAGCGCCGCCCTGGTGGTCGCCGCATCGGACCGTGGCCCGGCGCTGATCCGCGCCCGTGGCGAGACGCTGACCGGCCGCCGGGTCGATCTTGAATTTGCGCTGGCCCCGCTACTTGGCGGCGAAGGCGTGCCGCGCCGCTTCCTTGGCCTTTGCCAGTCGATGACGGGCGAAGACCTGCTGCACGGACGGCCGCTGCGCCGCCTGCAGGCCATCGCACTCTATCCGCCTGCCCCCAACCTCGATCCCGCGATCCGGCTGGTCAGCTCCAGATGAAATCCAGGCCGCCCGCACCCCATTGCCTGTCGCGCCAGCACCCCGAGCTGGCGAGAAGCAACGGGTCGGGCGTTGGTCCTTTGAGCGGCCGTACGGCGCCGTCTGTCCCCGAGCAGAAGCCCTCGCAGACCCCTCCCCGCAAGCATTTGTGAACCATTCCTCATTAACCTTGAGCCGTTCGGGGAGGCCTCTCTCCCGCGTCTGAGGGTTGCAGATGCAATTGGCGCAAGCCGCTGAAAGACCGTCGCTCCGCCGCATGGAAGCAGCGGACCGCCGCCGCCATCGCCGCGTGCAATGGGCCGTGCGCGTGCGTGGCCTCACCGGCGAAGGCGAAGAGTTCACCTGCACCACCGTTGATGTCTGCGCCGGCGGCCTGCGCATCAATCTCGCGCGGCCGTTGAGCAAGGGCGAGAACCTGGTTCTCTATATCGATAGCATCGGCCGCGTCGAAGGCGTCGTCGCCCGCGTGCTCAACGAGATCGGCTATGCCGTCCAGTTCAACGTACCGCCGCGCAAGCGGGACAAGATCGCCGACCAGCTGACCTGGCTGATCAACAAGGATCGCCTCGGCCTGTCGGACGAGCGCGAGGCCGAGCGCCGCCCCGGCGGCGGCCAGGTGATCGCGATCCACGGCAAGGGCGTATCGATCGCTTGCGCCGTTGCCGACGTTTCCATCTTCGGCGTCGCCCTCAAGACCGCCGGCCCCCGCCCCATGATCGGCGATCGCGTCCAGATCGGCGAACGCGCCGGAACATGCGTCCGCTATATCGATGGCGGCTTCGCCGTGGATTTCCGCACGCTGCACGGGACGGATATCTAGGCGCTCGCGCGCCCCTATTCCACGTAGCCGCTATCCTCGAGCATGCTCGCATAGCGATGCACCATGCCCTTCACGTTCAGCAGGTGCGCGACGTCGCCTGTCTTCATGGCGTAGGCCGCAAAGCGGACGGGGCTTGACCAGTAGTACATCTCCGCCTGGTCGGCCATGCGGGCCCAGGTTTCGCCGCCGGCTTTTTCATAGCGCGCGATCAGGTCTTCCAGCGCCTCGCGCCCGGCCGCTGCGAAGTAGAGCGCGAAGTCGAGCGCCGAATCGTTCACCTCTGCCTGGGACCAGTCGTCGATCCCCACCAGCCGAAGGTCCGCATCGACGAACAGGTGCGGGTGATAGATGTCGCCATTCAGCAGCACGACGCGATCCGGCCAGAACGCATCGCCGTCGATCCACTTCTGCCACAGCCCCCACAGCAGGTCGGGCACCTTGGCGAGCGTGTTGCACTCGTCCATCCGCATCTTCATGCGCACGCGCAGCTCGCCCGCGTCCACCGCTGGAATGCCCGCGTTCGCCGCCGCGCCAGCGTCCAGCGCGTGCAGCTTCACCATCGCGCCGGCGAGACTTTCCGCGAACGTGCTTGGCGCCACGCGTTGCGGCAGACGCCAGATCAGCTCGCCCATCAGCGGATCGATCTCCGCCGCCGGCACGCCCGGCAGGACGCGGTAGGCGATCAGCTTGTCCGTATGCACCTGCCAGTCGGGCAGCACGACCGGAACCTTGCCGCGCACGAAATCGAGCACCAGCTTTTCCTGCCGCCCCAGCATCTGGACATCGCCGCGCCGGGGCGCCTTGAGCATCCAGTACGCGCCGGACGTATCGCGCGCCGTGGCCGCGAAATACTCCGCGTCCGCGCCGCTGACACGCAGCATCGTCGTGTCCTTGTCCAGCTCGATGCCGTGATCGGCAGCGATCTGTCGGAAATCAGGCGCCGAACTCATTGCGAGACTCCACTCATCTCGCCCCCCGCGGAGAGAGGCAGCAGGCGGTGGGCATTTGGCAGTAGTTCTGCCGCGCCCCGTCCTGCCGCCTACTCCCTATTGCTTACTGCCTGCGCGCGTCAGCGCTACTGCTCGTTCTTCCACACCGGCTTGCGCTTCTCGGCGAAGGCCTTGGGGCCTTCCTTGTGGTCGGCCGAGGCCATCAGCTTCGCGATGCCCGGGACCTTGTGATCGAACGCCGTCTTGAGGTCGGCGGTCTTGAGGCCGGTGAGGACGGTTTCCTTGGTCGCCTTGATCGCCATCGGCGAGCATTCGAGGATCATGCCGGCCCAGCGCTTGGCTTCTTCCAGCGCCTTGCCCTGCGGCACCACCTCGGTGACGAAACCGATTTCTTTTCCTTCGGCGGCCAGAACCGTCCGTCCCGTGAGCATCATGCCCATGGCTTTCTTCAGCGGCACTTCACGCGGCAGGCGGTGCATACCCGAGGCAAGCGCCGCAAAGCCCACGCGCGGCTCGGGAAGTGCGAACTTGGCGTTCTCGGCCGCAATGATGATGTCGCAGGCCAGCGCGATCTCGAACCCGCCGCCCATAGCGAACCCGTTCACGGCCGCGATCACCGGCTTGTAGAGGTCATAACGGGACGTCAGGCCGCCGAATCCCGAGGCCGGCATCGGCACGGGCGATTTCTGGCCGGAGGCGGCGAATTTCAGGTCGTTGCCCGCCGAGAAGGCCTTTTCCCCGGCCCCGGTCACGATGGCGACCCAGAGGTCCGGATTGGCGGCAAATTCGTCGAAAGCCTTGCCCATTTCCGCATTTCCCATCGGATGCAGGCAGTTCAGCTGGTCGGGACGGTTGATCGTCACGATGAAGAGGGGGCCTTCGATCTCGGTCTTGATGAACTCGTAGTTGCTCATGACGTCTCCCTTGGGGGCCCTGGGCCCTCGTTTACGAACCTTCGTCCCCGTTTACCTTTGGACAAGGCGCCGTCCCTACAACTAGCTGCAAAGAGGGGTTAGCGGAACACGCTCAATGAGCGACACGCTTGAACTTAAGCAAGCCGTGCCAGACACGGAGTCAGACGAGGTGGAGGCTGCGCCCCCGCCCTTTGAAGGCGTTAAGTGGCGAATCAAGATCGGGGACAAGGAATACGGCCCGTATCCGCGCACCCGCCTGATTGATTTCCTAAAGGAAGGCCGCGTCCAGGCCGGCACCTTCATCGCCTGCGGAACGGATACGGACTATCACCGCGCCGACCACCACCCCAATCTCCGCTGGGACTTCAAGGGTCCGAAGAAGCGCAAGTTCGGCGACCCCCGCCTAGACGCGGGCGAAACGGAAGTTCCGGTCTGCAATTATTTCATCGCCGCGCGCCTGCTGGCCGGCAACGAACGGTTCGAGCGCGTGCTGCGCGAAGCCGGCAAGATGACGCGCGCCTCGGGCGACATGTGGGTGCTGCGCTCGAAGCAGACTATCCAGCAGATTCGCAGCGCCCTCACCTTCGCCACCCGCCCCCACGAGCACTTCATCATCGTGAACGCCTCGAAGGACCGCCTCGCCTGGTACAATATCGGCGTCGAGAACGACATTGCGGTGCGCGGCGTCTGGGACTCGGACGAAGTTCAGTAGCTACTTCAGAACCATCGTTGCGACGTCACTTTCCTTGAATCCATATCGGATCGCCTTCGCCTCGACGCGTGCGCCCGCGACCGCCGGAAACGGAGCAGTGTAGAGTCGCCAGCGCGGCTCGTCATTCAGGCGATAACCAATCGAGGCACCCGCGGTTGCGCTCTCCAACCTGACAGTCCCTGCAGAGGTCTGCTGAAGTGTAGGCGCGCGCGTGGTTGGCTGCTCGTCTGCGCCCCATGCCGCTCTGATCAGCTGATCCTCAGCCAACTTCCCCGGATCGCCGATTTGCATGCGCCAGGCCGAGAGCGCGGCGGCAAGCTCCATCTTGCGCGCGGTATATGCTGGGTCGTCGGCCAGGTTGATAGTCTCGTGCGGATCGGCCCGCAGATCATAGAGTTCCTCGGCGGCGCGCGGAGTGAGGAAGTAACTGTCTTGCAGAGGGGTAAGTGCGCCTTCGGCATGGAGCCGGCGTAGCTCGGCCATGATCGGCAGGTTTTCACGATAGGTCAGCGGCAGGTAGAGCGGCGCATCAGGATACTCGTTGCGGATGTACTTGAAGTCGCGCGTGCGGATTGCGCGACCAAGGTCTGGCCATTCGTCCAATCGGTCGCGTGACGCAAACACTTGCTCCTGCCCAGCAGCTGCGGGCGCAAAGGCATCCTGCCCGGGCAAGTGCGCTGGCGCATTCACCCCCGCCAACGCGAGTATGGTCGGCGCCATATCCACGAACGAGATCATGCGCTCATCCGCCTGGCCCGCCCTGCCGCCCCCGGGAAACCGCACAATCATCGGGGTGTGGAGCCCGCTATCGTAAAGCGAGCGCTTTGCGCGCGGCAGTCCATCGCCATGATCCGTCGCCCAGATCACGATAGTATTCTCAAGTACGCCCCGTGCTTCCAGTTCCGCCAAACGCTCGCCGACCCATGCATCCATGAGCTGGACGTTGTCATACTGCTGCGCGATCTGGCTGCGAACGACAGGGGTATCGGGATAGTAGGGAGGAACGACGACATCTTCCGGCCGCGTGCGATGCGGCAGTGCAGCCCGGCGCGCCTCGCTTGCCTGCAAGGCGGGCACGGCGGCGCCCTGCTTCGCAATCCCGTCAGGGCCGAAGAGGCCGCTCTCGTGGGTAACCTGCTGGCTGTACATGGCGAAGAAGGGTTGGCCGTCGGCGCGATTGATCCAGTCGGCATCGACCCCGTTTTCGTCCCAGATCGTGAAAGGGGATCCGAACTGATAGTCCGTCTTGGAGTTGTTGATCGTGTAGTAGCCCGCCGCGCGCAACAGTTCCGGGAAGGCTTTTACGAAAGCTGGCGGCGTCGCCTCGTATCCGCGGCGGCCCGTACCGTCGGCCCACGCATATACGGACGAGCGCATGTGCTGCGCCGTTATCGAAGTCTGATGCATGCCGGTGATCAGGGCGGCGCGGCTTGGCGCACAGACACCGGCGGACGCGAACACATGTGTGTAGCGCACGCCCTCGCGCGCCAGCCTGTCGAGATTTGGCGTGAGAGCCACTGCATCGCCTAAGGCGCCGATCCGGGGGCTCAGATCCTCAACCAGCATCAGCACGATGTTGGGCCGCGCAGGCGGCGACTCCAACTCCGTTTCAACCGATCCGCACGAAATGCCGAACAGCGCGAGCGCTCCAAGAACGAAGCCTGCGAGAACGCGTCTCATCCGCTACTCCTCCGCCGAATAACAGACTGCCGCATTGCGATCGCGGCTGGCAACATCGCTGTTTGAGGGATAGCGAATTGTAGAACACAGACCCGAGCTTGATCATGCGCCGCAGCAACCCTCACGTCGAACGCCACGCCACCGAACGCATCGGCTGGCTGCGCGCAGCTGTCCTGGGCGCGAATGATGGGATCATCTCCACCGCCAGCCTGATCGTGGGCGTCGCTGCCGCGAGCGCGGATCGCAACGCGGTGATGGTGTCCGGCGCAGCGGCCTTGATTGCCGGCGCGCTCTCGATGGCGGCGGGCGAATACGTCTCTGTCTCCTCGCAGGCGGACGCAGAGAAGGCGGATCTCGCGCGCGAGACGTGGGAACTCGCCGAAATGCCCGAGTTCGAGCGCGAGGAGCTGAAGCAGATCTATGTCTCGCGCGGCCTCACGCCGGAACTGGCTGGACAGGTGGCTGACCAGCTGACGGCCAAGGATGCGCTCAAGGCGCATGCCCGCGACGAATTAGGCATATCCGAATTTACCGAGGCCAAGCCGATCCAGGCCGCCATCACCTCGGCCCTGACTTTCTCGGTCGGCGCGGCGCTGCCGCTGGCGACGGCGCTGCTCGCCCCCTATGCCCAGCTGACCTGGTATGTCGGCGGGGCATCCCTGATCTTCCTCGCCCTGTTGGGTTACCTGGGCGCATGGGCGGGCCACGCAGCCCCCGCAAAACCCTTAATCCGCGTCGTTTTCTGGGGCGCCATCGCCATGGGCATAACCGCCGGGATCGGCCAGTTGTTCGGCGCGGTTGTTTGACGCTGCCCCGGCGCGGCATGCAGCAACGGCTGGTGTTTTCCACAGTTTCCTGTATGGCAGCCCCGCCAGACCCGGCCTCCCACCTGCGCACTGATCCCCGCAACCGGGACGGCCCGCCGACACGAAACGATTCCCGATGCCCTTCCCTGCCGTACATCCCGCGCTTGACCGCGCCCTTGCCGCGCGTGGCTATGCAGAGCCTACCTCCGTCCAGCTCGCGGTAATCGAGGCTGATCAGAACCCCGACCAGCCCAACGCCGACATGCTCGTCTCGGCCCAGACCGGCTCGGGCAAGACCGTGGCTTTCGGCCTTGGCATGGCCTCCACCCTGCTGAATGGCGCCGAGCGTTTTGAGCGCCCGGTAAAGCCGATGGCCCTGGTGATCGCGCCGACGCGCGAACTGGCCATTCAGATCGTCCGCGAATTCGAATGGCTCTACGCTGAAACCGGCGCCCGCATCGTGCAGTGCGTCGGCGGCATGAGCGTGCGGGACGAACAGCGCCAGCTTGAACGCGGCGCCCACATCATTGTCGGCACGCCGGGCCGCCTGTGCGACCACCTCGACAAGGATTATCTCGACCTCTCCGACCTCAAGGTCGCCGTGCTCGACGAAGCCGACGAGATGCTCGACCTCGGTTTCCGCGATGAACTGGAAACACTGCTTAAGGCGACGCCGGAATCGCGCCGCACCATGCTGTTCTCCGCCACCATCGCGCGCGGCATCGCCATGCTGGCGAAGAACTACCAGCGCGACGCTGTCCGCATCGATACGACAAGCGCAACCGAACCCCACGGCGACATTGAATACCGCGCCATGCGCGTCTCGTCCGGCGACACCGAGCGCGCCGTCGTCAACGTGCTGCGCTATTTCGAAGCCGGCCGCGCACTGGTGTTCTGCCACACGCGCGAAGCCGTTCGTCATCTCTACGCCAGCCTGCGCGAGCGCGGCTTCCACGCTGTCGGCCTGTCCGGCGAGATGGGCCAGCGCGAGCGCAATGATGCGCTGCAGGCGCTGCGCGATGGTCACGCCAAGGTCTGCGTCGCCACCGACGTCGCCGCGCGCGGCCTCGACCTGCCCGACCTCGGCCTCGTCATCCACGCTGACATCCCGAGCAACAAGGCGACGCTGCTTCACCGCTCGGGCCGAACGGGCCGCGCCGGCAAGAAGGGCGTCTCCGTCCTGCTGGTCACGCACGCCAAGCGCCGCCGCACGGAGCAGGTGTTCCAGTCGGCCAACATCGAAGCGATCTGGAGCGCACCGCCGAGCGCCGACGACATTCGCGCCCAGGATCGCCAGCGCCTGCTCGAACACCCCGCCCTCACCGCCCCCGTGTCCAGCGACGACCAGCAGCTGGCGAAGCAACTCGCTGAACGCGTCACGGCAGAACAACTCGCTGGCGCCCTGATCGGCCTCCTCCGCGCTGACCTGCCAGAGCCGGAAGATGTGGGCGACGACGTCCGCATGCGCGACACCCAGGCTCGCGAGCCGCGTGAACGCGCCCTGCCGCGCACGCGCGAGGAGAAAGGCTTCGCCTCAGACGGCGATGGCGTCTGGTTCCGCCTCAATGTCGGCCGCGAGCGCAAGGCCGATCCGAAATGGATCCTTCCCCTCGTCTGCCGGGTCGGCAACATCACGCGCAACGAGATCGGCCCCATCCGCATCTTCGCGGACGAGACCAAGTTCGAAATCGTCGGCCACGCCGCCGAAGCCTTCGCGAAAGCCATCCGCGAAAATCCCGACGCGCAGGTCGAGATCGAGCCCTCCTCGCCTCCGGGCCCGAAAGACATGACCCATCCCGCCCGCGCCCGCCGCGAAGACGGCGTCCGCGCCGACCGCGCCCCCCGCGAGAAGCGTGACTTCGGCGACCGTCCGCCGCGTGAGAAGCGCGAGTACGCTGATCGCAAGCCGGCCGCGCGCGACGACGCCCGCGCCAATCGTTACAAGCAGCGCGACGAAGAGCGTGCCGCCATGCCGGCCGATACGTCGTTCGCCGCGCAAGCACCCTCAGATGGAGCACGCGCGCTTCCGCCCCACATCCATCCCAGCGGCCTCAACCGCAAGCAACGCCGCGACGCCGCTCGGGCCAACGGCGAACTAACGTCGATCGTGCCGGAATCCGCGCAAGCCGAACCGGTCCGCGCCGAAGCGCCGAAGCGCGCGTGGACGCCGGAAGCAGAAGAGCGCCCGGCCCGCGCGCCGCGCCCCTCTGGCGATCGCAATGAAGGCTACAAGCCACGTGGTCCCAAGCCTGAAGGCTTCAAGTCACGTGGCCCGAAGCCGGAAGGCTTCAAGCCGCGCGGCCCCCGCGCTGACGGCGACCGGCCGCGCAGCGACCGTCCCGACGGCGACCGTGCTCCCCGCAAGTTCGGTGACAAGCCGTTCCGCGCTTCAGGCGACAAGCCCGCCGGCAAATCGTTCAAGCCGCGCGGCGACAAGCCGTTCCGGGCCGAGAACCCCAACAAGCCTTTCCGCGCAGCAGGCGGCAAGCCATTCCGCGCGGGCGGCAAGCCCGGCGGCAAACCGTTCCGCGGGAAGCGCGACGCGCGCTAGCCGATCGACTGAGCGGCAATCTCGAAACTGCGCAGCCGCTTCTGGTGATCCCAGATCGAGCCGGTGACCATCAGCTCGTCTGCGCCGGTCTGCGCCACGAATTCTGCAATGCCGCGCTTCACCTTCTCGGGTCCGCCGACGACTGAACACGAAAGCGCCTGCGCGATACCGTGCGCCACCATCGGATCAAGCTGCAGGTCCGCCTTGGGCGGCGGCATCTTGCCGGGCCGGCCGAGGCGGAGATTTGCGAACGCCTGCTGGATCGAGGTGAACAACAGCTTCGCCTCCTCGTCCGTCCCCGCTGCCATCACATTGAGCCCCAGCATCACATACGGCTCTTGCAGCCGAGGCGATGGCTTGAAGCGATCACGATAGATCTGGATCGCGCCCATCATGTCGCCCGGCGCAAAGTGCGAGGCGAACGCGTAGGGCAGCCCAAGATGCGCCGCCAGCTGAGCACCGAACAGCGACGAGCCGAGAATCCAGACATCCACGTCCGCACCCGATCCGGGCACGGCCTGCACCGTCTGTCCCGGCACGACGGGATCGAACCAGCCGAGCAATTCCTGCACGTCCTGCGGAAACGAATCCGCGCCGCCCATGTAGCGGCGCAGCGCACGCATGGTCGCCTGGTCCGTCCCAGGCGCGCGGCCCAGCCCGAGATCGATCCGTCCGGGATGCAATTCGGCGAGCGTGCCGAACGCCTCGGCCACCATCAGAGGCGCATGGTTGGGCAACATGATACCGCCTGCGCCCACACGTATCTTCGAAGTCCCGGCCGCCACATGCGCGATAACCACGGCGGTGGCGGCGCTCGCAATCCCCGGCATGTTGTGATGCTCGGCCAGCCAGAAGCGGTTGTATCCCAACCGTTCCGCATGCCGCGCCAGATCGAGGCTGTTCTGCAACGCCTCCCGCGTGGTGGAGCCCTCCACAACGGGCGCAAGATCAAGGACTGAAAGTTTTGTCATGGCCGACATATAGGCGCTGCCTGCGGATACGCTAGGATGGCCGCGCTCAAGCGTGGGTGCAGAAACCGTGTCGGGACCGTCCACACCGCCGCCGGCCTATCTCTCGCCGGAATATGTCGACGTGCAGGTGCGCTTTGCGGAACGGGTGGCGGAAGTTTCCGGCCTGCCGCTGGCGGACACCCTCCTCCGTTACACCAATTTCTTCCGCCGCATGGGGTTTGGCGTTCCCAGTCAGGACGCCCCGCCGGGCGACTGGCGCCTGCTGGTCACAGGCATGGAGGCTCTCACTCACGAGGAACGCGTCATGCTGTTGCATGATGCACTGTTCGCGCGGGGCGATGGTGCGGCCGTGACGCTGCCGGGGCGCATCCAGTTCGGCTGTTTCGCCTGCGAGCCCCCGAACGCCGAGGGCATGATCCGCATCCATTTCGGCAACCGCGTGAACAACACCGATGTCGGCCCGCTGCATTCCTCGCGCATTGCCGAGCGTCGCAACGAGCTGACCACCATGTTCGGCTGGCTCGCGAAGGAGTATCGCGGGGCGCGCCGTGTCGATGGCGGGTCCTGGCTCTACAATATTGCAGCCTATCGCCGCCTGTTCCCGCCGGAGTTCGCCGGCTCGCGCGCCTCGCGCAGCGGTCCGCCCTATCTGCATGGGCTATCGACGTGGGGCCAGTTTGTGGACTTCCGCGCCCGCATACGCCCCGACGTGCGCGACCAGTTCATCGCCGCGCTGCCGTCGCTCGACATGGCTGCGCCGCACCGCGTGTTTCCATATCAGGTGCTGTTCACCAGCGCGCCGTTCGAGGCGTTTCGGCGGGAGTATGGCGTCTAGCGCATCGTCACGGTCGCGATCTGTGCGACAACGCTGCTCACCTGCTCAAGCCCCTGCGCCTGTGCGCCCGCCACCAGCACGATCACCACGGGCGCAAAGAACGCCGCCAGACCAATCCGCCACCGCATGAGACTCTCCACTGGACACGAGCGTCCGTGCAGTAGGAGGGCCCAACGAGGCGATATGGATGCAGCAGCCTGAAATAAATCAGCCGATCTTCTTCAGCCCGCTCGCATAGCGCTTCCAGTTCTCCACATAGTGGTGGGCCGAGCCGGTGATCATCTGGATCTGCTGGTCCGTCAGTTCCCGCGCGACCTTGCCCGGCGCGCCCATCACCATCGAGCCGTCGGGAATCTCCTTGCCCTCGGTGATCAGCGAGTTCGCGCCGATCAGGCAGTTCCTTCCGATCCTCGCGCCGTTGAGGATGATCGAGCCGATGCCGATCAGCGTGTTCTCGCCGATCGAGCAGCCATGCAGCATGACCATGTGGCCGATCGTGCAGTTCTTCCCGATGGTCAGCGGCACGCCGACATCGGTGTGCAACACCGATCCATCCTGGATGTTGGTGTTCTCGCCGATGGTGATCGGATCATTGTCCCCGCGAAGCGTCGCGTTGAACCACACGCTGGCGTTCTGCTTGAGGATCACATTGCCCATCACACTGGCGCTGTCGGCGATCCAGTGCTCGCCTTCCATCGTGGGCTTCACGCCGTCCAGTTCGTAGATCGCCATCGGCGTGTCCTTCCCTTGCCTGCTTCGCCTCACACACTTGGTCCGCCAAGCCAATCGACTCGAAGGACGGCGCCGCGTCACCATTCTGCAACAAACTGAGGCACTTGGCATCGTACTGCAGAGTGTGGCGGAACTGCCTCTTTATGCTTCCGTTAATGCAGGCCTAGTTTAGTAGTAGGGAAGCTGATTCGGGTGGCGCGCCTTCGAGCGCGCCGGCCGAGAAACGGGGAACTGGATTGAGTCGACCGCGCACGGTTGCACCATCCGCCTACCGAGCTGCAGGACGCCTGCTGAGGCGACCTCCTCCTCCACGCATCACGTCTCCACGGCCCCTCGCCGTCACATATCCGATACACCGCCGCGGCGCCTCACTGGCTCGCGGCGTTTTTGTTTCTAGGCCTGCCCTTTCGACCACAACGAAGGAGTACCTCCATGGGTAAACGTGCCGCTGTCCGCCGCGTCCGCGCCGAATTCCAGGGCCGTCGTGATCGGGATGCCGGAGGCGTGCAGCTCAGCGTCATAGAGGGAGGCTGGGATCCCGTTGCAGAAGACGAGCGCTATCCGAGAAAGAAGAAACGCGGCGGGTATGCCGCGAACGACCATCACCAGCAGCAACAGGCACAGCCCCGCGAGCCCGCGCGCGAACAGGCCTACGTCAAGAACGTCGTTCCCAAATCCGAAGGCCAGGCGCGCCTGATCGAGGCGATCGACAACTCCAACCTCGTCCTCGCGCTCGGCCCCGCCGGCACGGGCAAGACCTATCTCGCCATCGCCAAGGCGGTTGAAGCCCTGCGCGCCGGCAAGGTCGGCCGCATCGTGCTGTGCCGCCCCGCTGTCGACGCCGGCGAGAATATCGGCTTCCTGCCCGGCGACATGGAAGAGAAGCTCGCGCCTTACCTGCGCCCGCTCTACGACGCGCTGCAGGATCGCATGTCGGCCAAGCAGGTGAAGGCGATGATCGCCGAAGGCCAGATCGAGATCGCCTCAGTCGGCTTCATGCGCGGCCGCACGCTCAACAACGCCTTCATCGTTGTCGACGAGGCGCAGAACTGCACTTACGTGCAGCTCAAGATGATCCTCAC
>Ga0116177_10000311_pt1 | contig 36600 bp, 33 predicted proteins | sample AD_STIC10_MetaG_FD_89750 | JGI IMG/M metagenome (GOLD analysis project Ga0116177, IMG submission 89750) | Active sludge microbial communities of municipal wastewater-treating anaerobic digesters from USA - AD_STIC10_MetaG | ecosystem: Engineered > Bioreactor > Anaerobic > Digestate | place: USA... | reverse complement strand
TCCCGCCCTTGCGTCTTTTGGGCATCCGGCCGGGTGCCAAAAGCTGCGGATGTTCGGGGCGCGCAGGGGCATCGGGCATCGGCACGTCGAAGCGGTGCGTCAATCGCCCCAACCGCCAGTGACGCGCCGCCGCCCGCGCCGCCATCACCTTGGCATGGGGATCAGCGGTCAGGAGGACGGATTGGCACGCTTGGCCGAGTGTAACAGGATTGGCGATCGGTGCGTTCACCCAAGCGCCTTTGCTGCGGTGAGCACTTCGGCGGCGTGATCCTTCACCTTCACCTTGCGCCAGACCTGCTTCACCTTGCCGTCCTTGCCGACCAGATAGGTCGACCGGTCAATGCCCATATAGCTTTTGCCGTACATCGACTTTTCGACCCATGCGCCCATCTGTTCGGTGGCGTCGCTGGCTTCGTCTGACAGCAGCGTGACATTCAGGTCATATTTGGCGGCGAATTTGGCGAGCTTTGCGGGCTTGTCTTTCGACATGCCATAAACCGGGCAGCCCAAAGCCGCGAATTCGGTGGCCAGCGCGGTAAAGTCCTTCGCCTCGTTGGTGCATCCCGGCGTATCGGCCTTGGGATAGAAATAGAGCACCAAAGGCCCCTTGAGCGCCGCAAGGTTGATGGCAGTTCCTGCGCTGTCGAGCACCGTTACATCGGGAAGCATATCGTTCACATCGGTCATTTTCGGCATCCTTTAAAAATCACGTGGGCCAAATAGGCGCTCCCATTCCACCGTGACAACCCCGCGATAATCCCTAATCGCGGCGGTCAGGGCATTCCAGTCGGCATAGCCCAGACTCTGGGCGATCAGGCTTTGCGCCGCAGCGGGCGGGACGGCACAGTCAGGCGCCACCAACCGGACCATCACCAGCAGGCGTCCCAAAAGCGCATAGGCCTGCGCAAAATCGGCGGGCAAATGTCCGGCGCGCACCAATGTGTCGATTGCGGGCCCCAGTTGCGGCACAAGTCCTTCATGCCGGGTGAGCTGCAGCATGTGGATGATGAACTCCATATCAACGAGCCCGCCGGGCAGCAGCTTGACATCCAGCTCGCCTTTGGGCGGCTTATGCGCGGCCATGTCCTTGCGCATGTCGGCGATTTCGGTCCGGGTCTTGTCGACATCGCGCCCGGCGTTCAGGACATCGGCGATGATGCCGCGTACTTCGCCGCATGCGGCATCCGATCCGAAGAGCAGCCGGGCACGGGTCAGCGCCATATGCTCCCACGTCCATGCATTTTCCCGCTGATACTGGCCGAAGCTTTTGACCGAAGCGCAGAGCAAACCGTCGGCGCCCGAGGGCCGCAGGCGCGTGTCGACCTCATATAGCGCACCGGATGCGGTCGGCACGCTCAGCGATGCGATGACGCGCTGCGCAAGCCGGTTATAATATTGGGTGGCACCCAGCGGCCGCGCGCCGTCGGATTCGGCGAGATGGTCGCCGGTGAAGAGCAGGATGAGGTCAAGGTCCGACGCATGGGTCAACGCCTCGCCGCCAAGCCGTCCGAGCGCGAGAATGACAAGCTCGCTGTCCGGAACCTTGCCATGCGCCTTTTCAAACTCGGCCACGGTGGCGGCGGTCAGGGTTTGCAACGCCGCCTCTGCCAAATGGGCATAGCTGCGCGCGATATCGAGCGCGTCGTTGCGCCCTTCGATCAACTGGACGCCCAGAGCAAAGCGTTTCTCGCCCACATAGTCGCGGACGATGTCGAGGGTGGATTGATAATCGGCGGTCCCGATCCGGCGCTTCATCGCGACGAGAAGCCGGGTGACATCGCCCGGCAAATCCATGGCGCTGGTGTCGATCAGCGCGTCGAGATAGCGGCTCTGCCGCCCGAGGTCATCGGCCAGCGTGGGGGCATAGCTCAGGATATCGGCCACCAGTTGCAGCAGTCCGGGCCGCGCCTCCAGCAGGCGGAACACGTTGATCGCGCTCGGCATCGCCTCGATCATATTGTCGAAGCGGGCAATCGCGCGGTCGGAATCGGGGGCGTCGGCAATCGCCTTCAGCAAGGCAGGCAGCACAGCTTCGAACGCATCGCGCGCCGACGGGCTGCGGATCGCGCGGATATTGCCGCTGCGCCAGCGGGTCATGCGCTGCATCACCGCCGCCGGGTCGGCATAACCAAGATCGGCGAGTTGTTCTTCAAGCGGCAGGCCGTCTTCGGCCATGCGCGGCCCCTCGCTGCCGCTGGCGTCCACCATCCGGTCGTAGATCGCGGCGACCGATGTCGAGATGGGCCGGATGATATCGATCAGGGCGTCGGCATCGGCCAGCCCGTGCAGCCGCGCGACGGCATCGGCGGTGTCGCGATTGTCGGGGATGCTGTGCGTTTGCCGGTCGCTGTGCATTTGCAGGCGATGTTCGGCGGTCCGCAACTGTTCATAGGCCGCGCTTAACGTGTCCGATTCCTCCGGCTTGATCCAGCCGGCACTTGCGAGCGCGGCCAAGGCTTCGCGGGTATCGGGATTGCGCAGCGCGACGTCGCGGCCGCCATGGATCAACTGGTGCGCCTGCGCGAAAAATTCGCATTCCCTGATGCCGCCATGGCCACGCTTCAGATCATAGCCGAGACCGATTTTCTGCCCCTTGGCATAATGGTCGCGGATCTGCGCGGTCATCGCGGTGATGTTCTTGAGCTGCCCGAAATCGAGCGACTTGCGCCAGATGAACGGCTGGATGGCATTGAGGAAATAATCGCCGAGCGGCCGGTCCCCCGCACAGACGCGCGAGCGGATGAAGGCGGCCTGCTCCCACGCCAGCGCGCTCGATTCATAATAGCTGATCGCGGCCTCGACCGGCAGGACGATGGGGCTGACCTCGGGCGAGGGGCGCAGGCGCATGTCGACGCGAAAGACATAGCCGTCGGCATCCAGCGCCGACAGCAGTTCAATGACGCGCCGACCATAGCGGACCGCAGCCTCGGCCACATCATCGCGTTCGCGGTGGGGCAGCGTCTGCGGGTCGAACAGGAAAATCGGGTCGATGTCGGACGAATAGTTCAGCTCCCGCCCGCCATGCTTGCCCAGCGCGATCACGGCAAAACCCTGATTGGGGGCGCCCGGCACGCGTTCCTCGATGGCCGCGGCGATGGCCTGGTCCAGCGCATGGTCGGCAAAATCCGAAAGGATGCGGGTAACGCGGGTCAGGTCCCATAGTCCGGCAAGGTCGGCAAGCGCCGTCACCAGTGCCACACCCTGCCGCTGCCGCCGGAGGGCCGAACCGACCGTCTCCGACTGGCGCGCCAAGGCGCTATGCAGCGCGGCGTCGAGGTCGCCTGCTTCGATCAATGCCATCAGATCGGGATTGCGCTCCATCAAGCCTGCGAGGAACGGGCTGTTGGCGGAGGCGCGGTCGATGGCGTTGCGGATGGCGTTCATGTCTTCAGATAATCTCGCCGGAAATCGGAGGCAAAGGCGGCAAAACGGTCGTCGGCAATGGCGGCGCGCATATCGGCCATCAGCATCTGGTAATAATGCAGATTATGCTGCGTCATCAGCATCGCGCCCAATATCTCGCCCGACCGGATCAGGTGGTGCACATAGGCGCGCGTCCATGTCGCGCAGACGGGGCAGGTGCAGCGGTCATCAATCGGGCCCTGATCCTCGGCGAATTTGGCGTTGCGGATGTTGATGGGGCCGGAATGGGTGAAAGCCTGACCATTGCGTCCGCTGCGGGTGGGCAGGACGCAATCGAACATGTCGATCCCGCGTTCGACCGCGCCGACCAGATCGTCGGGCTTTCCCACCCCCATCAAATAGCGTGGTCGGTCGGCGGGCAGTTGGTCGGGCGCATAGTCGAGACAACCAAACATCGCCTCCTGCCCCTCGCCCACGGCAAGGCCGCCCACGGCATAGCCGTCAAAGCCGATATCGATCAGCGCATCGGCTGACCGCTTTCGCAATTCCTCGTCGAGCGAGCCTTGCTGGATGCCGAACAGCGCGGCCTGTTCGGCATGGTCGCCGCCCGCATCAAAGGCATCGCGCGACCGCTTTGCCCAGCGCATCGACAATTCCATGGACTTGATCGCCTCGTCGCGGCTGACCCCGTTGGCGGGACATTCGTCAAAGGCCATGACGATGTCCGACCCAAGCAAGCGCTGGATTTCCATCGACCGTTCGGGCGACAGCATATGCTTCGACCCGTCCAGATGGCTGGAAAAGGAAACGCCCTCTTCGGTTATCTTGCGCAAGGCCGACAGGCTCATCACCTGATAGCCGCCGCTGTCGGTCAGGATCGGCCGGTCCCATCCGGAAAATTTGTGCAGCCCGCCCAGCCGCGCCACGCGCTCGGCGCCCGGGCGCAGCATCAGATGGTAAGTGTTGCCCAGAATGATGTCGGCCCCTGTTGCGCGCACTTCGGCAGGGCGCATGGCCTTGACGGTCGCGGCGGTGCCCACGGGCATGAAGGCAGGCGTGCGGATTTCGCCGCGCATCATCTGGATGGTCCCGGTGCGGGCCTTGCCGCTGGTGGCGGAAATCGAAAACTGGAATCGGCTTTTCATCGCCGTCGCTTTAGCAGGGTTGATTGCAGAGGGAAGGGCGTGCGGCCCCACCGGTCCGCCGCATTGTTTTATATTAGACCTTTTCGCGCCAGCATTGCTTCTCCATATAGGGGGCATGACTTATACCGATCCCCGTTCCTATCTGTATCAACCCGGCCTGCTTGACCCCGATGCGGCCCAGCGTTTGACGCGCGAGGCGCTCAAGGCCTGCGATGACGGGGAGCTCTATCTGCAATATAGCGCGACCGAAAGTTTCGGTTTTGACGATGGCCGCCTGAAAATGGCGGATTATTCCACCGGCTCGGGTTTCGGCCTGCGCGGTGTTTCGGGCGAGATGACGGGGTTCAGTCACGCCAATGATATGAGCGAGGCCGCCATCCGGCGTGCGGGCGAAACATTGAAGCTGCTTGACCCTGCCAAGGATCAGCCTGCCGCCCCGCCGCGCAAGAATAACCGGCACCTTTATACCGATGGCAATCCGCTGGAACTGGTGCCCTTTGCGCAGAAGGTCGCGCTCTGCCAGAAAATCGATGCCGCCGCCCGCGCCCGCGATCCGCGTGTCGCACAGGTCAGCGTCAGCCTGTCGGGCAGCTGGACCGTCATCGAGATCGTGCGCGCCGATGGCTTCATCGCCACCGATGTGCGTCCGCTTGTGCGGCTGAACGTCTCCATCGTTGCGCAGGATGGCGATCGGCGCGAAAGCGGCAATTATGGTTTTGGCGGTCGCTATCTGTACGACAAGCTGTTCGAGGACCATGAATGGGAACATGCCATTGACGAGGCGTTGGCGCAGGCGCTCACCAATTTACGGTCGGTTGCGGCACCGGCGGGCGAGATGACCGTGTTGCTCGGACCGGGCTGGCCTGGCGTCCTTCTGCATGAGGCAGTGGGCCATGGTCTGGAAGGCGATTTCAACCGAAAAGGCTCGTCGGTCTTTTCGGGCAAGATCGGCCAGCGCGTCGCTGCGCCCGGCGTCACGGTGGTCGACGACGGCACGATGCTGAACCGGCGCGGGTCGCTCTCGATTGATGACGAAGGCACGCCCACGCAGGAAAATGTCCTGATCGAAGACGGTATCTTGCGCGCCTATATGCAGGACCGCATGAATGCCCGCCTGATGGGTGTGGAGCCGACCGGCAATGGCCGCCGCGAAAGCTACGCCCATGCGCCAATGCCGCGCATGACCAATACCTTCATGCGGGGTGGAAATGATGATCCCGCCGAACTTTTGAGCCGCGTCAAAAACGGCATCTTCGCCAAAAGCTTTGGCGGCGGGCAGGTCGATATCGTGTCGGGCAAATTCGTGTTCAGCTGCACCGAGGCTTATCTGGTCAAGGACGGAAAGCTGGGCGATCCGATCAAGGGCGCAACGTTGATTGGCGATGGTTTCACCGCGCTCAACAATGTGACCGGCATCGGCAATGATATGGCGCTGGACGAAGGCGTTGGCATTTGCGGCAAGGCGGGTCAAAGCGTCCCTGCGGGCGTCGGGCAACCGACGACGCTGGTCAGCGCGCTGACGGTCGGAGGCACTGCGGGGTAAGAGGCTTGCTTCGTTTTCCGACAGGCATATAGTCAGAAGGCAAGAAGAATCGGGTCGCATGTTTGACCGGGCTAACAGGTCCGGAAACCCAGGAGTGGAAACATGCGTTCAATTTCACGATATGCCTCATTGGCGGCGGTTGCCGCTGTTCTGGCAACGGTCCCCGGCTCAGCCCAGAAAACAACAGGTCCCAAGGCGCAATATAGCATGGATGTGTCGACCATGTCCGGCATGGGCATGGGCGCCATGATGGGCGGCGGTCTTGGCGGACTGATGGGCGGTGGCGGCGACAATTATATGCTGGACCTGAAATTGACATCCGCGACACCGTCGCCGCAGCAGCCGGAAAAGGCCGATCATTTCTTCCTGCCTGCCGCCAAGATGGGCAAGTCGGTGCCGCTGGTCGGCGATGCGCCGGGCAAGCCGTCGAAGCCTGACCGCGACTATGATCCGCGCGGCATGGAAAAGCCGAAGGGCCGTTTGCTGATGTTCTGGGGCTGCTACACCAAGGCGCCCAAGGGGCAGCCCTTCATCATCGATTTTGCAAAATTGCCGACGGCGCAAATGCCCGCAAATATGCCCGCCCAGATGCGAGGTATGCAGGCCGCCGCCGCAGCGCGCGATGCAAATGCCGCCTGGTGGCCCAATGGGCAAAATGGCAAGCAACCCAAGTCGGGTTCGTCGCTGCGTGGCGAACATCGCGTTGCGAGCGCCTACACACCCGAAATCAAATTCGCGCTGATGAACGACTATATGGCCTCGCTGAAGGTCAATCCGTCGGAACAATTGGGCGCGATCCTTCTCAAATGGAACAGCGTCCCCACCGCAACCGGCTATGTCGCCTGGGCCATGGGCGGAATGGAAGGTGCGGGGCAGGGTGGCGATCTGGTCATGTGGACATCGGCCAACAGCAAGGATGGCGGAACCGGCATGGACTGGTTATCCCCGGCCGAGGTGCAGCGGCAAATTGCCGCAAAGAACATCCTGCCGCCGACACAGACTACCTGTTCAATCCCTGCCGAAGCCAAGGCGGCGGCGGGCGGTATGATGTTCGGCAGTATGAACGCCTTTGGTCCTGAGGAGAATTTCTCCTTCCCGCCCAAACCGGCCGATCCCAAGGCGGTGTGGAATATCGACTGGACGGCCAAGGTCCGTTTCCGGGCCTTTGCCAGCTTCATGACCGGAATGGGTTCCATGGGCGCTGGCGGCGGCGAGGAAGGCCAGCCCGCGCGCAAGCCCAAGGCGTGCAAGGGACCGCTGGGAATTCCGATCCCCGGTTCGTCCTGTTAGGTTGCGCTGCATCGGTAATTGCGTCAAAATGGCAATATGTCCGAATTTACCGATGCCCTGACCACCAAGCATGTCGAGATGATCGGCAAGCAACCTATTTTCTTTACGGCAACTGCTGCCGCCGATGGCCGGATCAATCTGTCGCCGAAAGGATATGACAGCTTCCGCGTGCTGTCGCCGACCCGGGTTGCCTATCTCGATTTGGGCGGGTCCGGGAATGAGACGCATGCCCATCTGGCGGCGGATGGACGCATCACCATCATGTTCTGCGACTTTGACCGGCCGGCATTGATATTGCGGATCTATGGTCGTGGTCGGCCCGTCTTGCCACAGGATGACGAATGGGAAGCACTTGCCGCCCATTTCACCATCCTGCCCGGCACACGGCAGATTTTTGTGATCGACGTGGAAAGCGTTCAAAGCAGTTGCGGCTGGGGCGTCCCCTTCATGACGCTGGAGCGTGAGCGCGATACGCTGACCAAATATCATGCCCAGGCCGATCCGGACGCGTGGATGACAAAAACCAAGGGCCGGACAAAGAGCATTGATGGATTGCCGACCCGACCGACCGATCGTTATTTCGGCCCTGTAAACTAGCCCGAGGCATGTCACTGGTCGAACTCGCCCGTTATCCAAACGGCATAGAGGCGGAAATCGCCCGCACACTTCTCGAATCCCACGGGTTGCTCGCGGTCACCTTTGATGCCGGAATGAATATTGCCGACAGCGCCGCATTCGCCATCCCGGTCCGCCTGATGGTGCACGAGGATGAGCGGGACGAGGCCGAAATGATCCTGCGCGGGGCGGACAGCGTATGAGCCATGCGATCAAGGTGGCGACCTATAATATACGCAAGGCGGTTGGGTTGGACCAACGCCGCAATCCGGCGCGCATCATCAGCGTGCTGAACGAGATCGACGCGGACATCATTACTTTGCAGGAAGTGGACCGCCGTTTCGGTGCGCGGGTCAGCGCGCTTCCCCTGGCCATGCTGGAGGCGGAAACATCGTGGATGCCGGTGCCCCTGCACTTTCGTCCGGCTGCCATCGGCTGGCACGGCAACGCCATATTGGTCCGCAAGGGGATCGAAGTGCGGCGCGCGGAGCCCATCGAAATGCCGACCCTCGAACCTCGCGGAGCGGTGATGGCGGAGCTGTCGGTTGCGGGACATTCCTTGCGCGTCATTGGCGTCCATCTCGACCTTTCGGGGCTTTGGCGGCGCAAGCAGGTACGGGCACTGCTGGCCGCGATTGATGCCTGTCCCCGGCTGATGCCCACGGTCATGATGGGCGATTTCAACCAATGGTCGGACAGCGGTGCCTTGAGCGAGCTGGCCTTTCATCACCATCGTCTGGTTCAAACCCCCAAAAGCTTCCACACGGCCCGCCCCGTGGCGCGGCTGGACCGGATCGTGGTGAGTCATGATATTCAGGTGACAGAGGCGGATTGTCATGTCTCGCCGCTCTCCAAACAGGCATCGGACCATCTGCCCGTTTGGGCGGCACTGCACATAGGCTAAAGCTGCTCAATATTTAGGCAGTCAAATGCTGCTGCTCAATATTTAAGCAAGTGTTAACATGTTCCCGGTTTGATTCAGGGCGAGTCCGGACGCAAAACCGACCGATTCCGTGACTCCGCGATTCTGGCACGGCGTTTGCATATTGCACTGCACAACCAACGGGGGTGTGCATGAAATATATTATAGCAGTGATAAAGCCGCACAAGCTTGACCCGGTCCGCGAAGCGCTGACCGCGCTTGGTGTGTCGGGCATGACAGTGACCGAGGTCAAAGGCTTTGGCCGTCAAAAGGGTCAGACCGAAATCTACCGCGGCGCGGAATATGAAACCAACATGGTACCCAAGGTGAAGATCGAGATTGCCTGTGCAACCGATCAGGCACCTGCGGTGATCGAAGCCATCCAGCATGCCGCCGAAACCGGCGCAATTGGCGATGGCAAGATTTTCGAATTCGAGCTTGCCGGTGCGTTACGCATCCGGACCGGCGACACTAACGAAACCGCGCTCTGACGCGACACTATCAAGCTAGGGGAACCATAAAATGTCCAAAACACTCAAATTCATAGGCGCGGCGGGGGCGACATTGTTCGCTGCGCTGCCCGCCTTTGCACAGGAGGCTGCCGAAGCAGTAGCCGATGGTGCCGCGGCAGCGACTGCCGCAGTTGCCGAAGGTCCCATCAAGGCTCCTACAGTCGAGCAGATGGCGACGATGGTCGACAAGGGCGACACCACATGGATGCTGATCAGCTCCGCGCTGGTCCTGCTGATGTCGATCCCTGCACTTGCGCTCTTCTACGGCGGCCTTGTCCGCACCAAGAATATGCTCAGCCTGCTGATGCAGGTGTTCATGATCGTTTCGGTCGCGGCACTTGTCTGGGTAACCTATGGCTATAGCCTTGCCTTCACCAGCGGCGGTCCGTTCATCGGCGGCCTCTCCAAGGCGTTTCTCGCAGGCGTCAGCACGACGACCTACGCGGCGACGTTCAGCAACAATGTGTATATTCCGGAATATGCCTTCGTCATTTTCCAGATGACCTTTGCCTGCATCACGCCCGCGCTGATCGTCGGTGCCTTCGCCGAACGCATCAAGTTCACACCGCTGATGATCTTCACGGTGCTGTGGCTGACTTTCGCCTATTTCCCGATCGCGCACATGGTGTGGTACTGGGCTGGACCCGACTTCCTCGTCGATGCACCGACGGATGTAGGTTTCCTCTGGGGTAAAGCTGCGCTCGATTTCGCAGGCGGCACCGTTGTCCATATCAACGCCGGTATCGCTGGCCTGGTCGGCTGCCTCATCATCGGCAAGCGCGTGGGCTTTGGCAAAGAAGCTACGCCTCCGCACAGCCTGACCATGACCATGATCGGCGCTTCGCTTCTCTGGGTGGGCTGGTTCGGTTTCAACGCCGGTTCGAACCTTGAATCGAACGGTATCGCAGCCCTCGCCTTCATGAACACCTTTGTCGCCACCGCCGCAGCGGCTGTCGCCTGGTGCATCATTGAACAACTGCACCACGGCAAGCCTTCGCTTCTCGGCGCGGTAACGGGCGCGGTTGCAGGTCTGGTCGCGATTACACCGGCAAGTGGATTTGCAGCACCTATGACGTCGATCCTTCTCGGCTTCGTCGCATCGGCTGTCTGCTACCTCTTCGTAGCGGTCGTGAAGAACAAGCTGAAATATGACGACACCCTCGACGTCTTCGGCGTGCACGGCATTGGCGGCATCGTGGGTGCCATCGGGACCGCTATCGTTGCCGATCCGGCACTCGGTGGTCAGGGCTGGATCGACTACACCGTCTTCCCGGCTGTTCCCGGCGAATATGTGATGGTTGACCAGCTGATCTCGCAACTGTGGGCTGTTGGCACCACGGTTCTGTGGACCGGCCTCGTCTCGGCTGTTCTCTTCTACGGCCTCAAGTTCACGCTGGGCCTGCGTCCGACCGAAGAAGCGGAACGCGAAGGTCTCGACCTCTCCAGCCATGGAGAACGCGCCTACAATTATTGAGTTTCAAAGCTTGGCGGCGGGGCGTTCTCTCCTCTCCTTTTACGCCCCGCCTCCTCAAGATGTTCCTCCCGCGAACATCCAACTTACGGCCCGAACCCAATGGTTCGGGCCATTTTTGTATGAGGGTGAGAGGCGCGGGGCGCGGACGGCGGACAACAAAAAAGGCGGCCGAAAGGACCGCCTCTTTTATGCGATGCCGCTGTGTTTAAGCGACCTTGGCTTCCGTGCCCAGGATCAACGGGTCGGACACCTTGCTGATGTCGACGGTCGTGCGGCTGATGCTGGGGGCACCGCCGGAGGACTTGTGCCGGAACTTGCCTTCGATCTGGCCACCGGGTGCGATGGTCAGGTTGGTGTAGACGACATCGCCGGTAATGCGGGCGGTCGATTCAATCACCAGATCATTGGCTTCGATCGATCCTTCCACGCTGCCCGACAGGCGCGCGGATTCGGCGATGACCTTCCCTGCAATGATGCTGCCCTCGCCCTGGACGAGATTGCCGCAGGTCACATCGCCCTGGATCTTGCCATCAATATGCAGGTCGACGCGGGCGTTCAGGTTGCCGACGATTTCGACATCGGATGCGATGATAGAAAAGGTGTGACCGGAATTGTTACGCACGTTGCCATTATTCCTTTGTGCTGGTGTCTGCACGGATTCCGGCGACGCTTTGGACTTCGAGAACATCAGGGTTAGCCTCCAAAAACTTCCGTGGGTTAATAGCCTGACCGTTCAGGCGGACCTCGAAATGCAGATGGCTGCCGGTCGAACGACCTGTGCTGCCCATCCGCGCGATTTGCGCGCCACGCGCGACCTTCTGGCCAAGCTTGACGTTAAATCCAGACAAGTGGGCATAACGGGTTACCAAACCATTAGCGTGCGTGATTTCGATCGTATTTCCATAGCCACCTTGTGATCCCGCATGCGTTATGCGGCCATCGGCGGCGGCCAAGATGGGTGTTCCAATGGGGCCTTTGAAATCAAGACCATTGTGCATCGCGCCTGCGCCAGTGAACGGATCGCTGCGATAGCCAAAGCCGCTCGACATCATCATGACGGCGGCGGGCATGGAGGTTGGAATAGCGGCCAAGGCACGCTCCATGGCGTCCATCCGGCCAAGCGACATCGCAAGCTTGGTGAAGCGGGGATCGCGGACATCCTTTTTGGAACTGCCAAAGAAGGATTCGAACGGACCACCCTGTGCGCTGGTTGCCTGCCGCGCCAAAATGTCGGGGTTTAGGCCGAACTGGCGGATTGCGGCCTCGGCCTTTTGCGTGCGGGCCTGTGCGACCTTTGTCATCAATTCGGCAAAGCGGATCTGCCGCGCTTCGATGCGGGCCAGACCGGCGGCTTCGGGAACGAGAGCGCTGATGGTTTTGACGGTTTTATCGTCTTGCGCTGCGGCATCGGTGCCGGTCGCGGCTGCTGCGGGAATTTCGTCGAGATACTGGTCGCTCAGGCTTTCGAGCATTTTCTGGCGACGCTCAAGGTCCTTGGTTACCTCGTCGATGGAGCCACGGTAATTGGCCACGCGCTCCTCGGCGGATTCGACCTTGGCCTCTTTTTCGTTCAGCGCCATCCGTTCGATGGACACGCTGACCTGGTTCACAGCCATGCCGAGCGTGACGATCAGCCACGCGCCCACGATAAAAGCGGTCACCCCTGCAACGCGGCGTTGCAGTTGTGCGGAAATCTTCAAAAACCGGACTTGGCCATTGGCCCGCATGAAAAATTCGCGGTCAATAAACCATCCAGCGATCTGGCTTTTCCAGCCAGTCAATCTGGTCTGTAGCGACACGACCCACCCCATTTTTTTATTTGTGCAGCGCCGGTAGCAGGTCTGCGGGGTGCGGGCGAATCGGATGGGGGCGAGTCGTGACGAATCGGGCGAGTCACACGGTGAGTTGTGGAAATCGTTACCAATTTGACCAATTGTGACCGGATGAAACCGCCTGTAAAAATTCAAAAATTCAGAATAGTTAATGAAATCAGATATTTATAGGCGGGCCGATTCGCGGCCTTTTGGTGAAAGCGTTTTTGGCAAGGCTGCTTTCTATTTTTCCGCAGATTCTCTACGGGTTTCCCCATGACTGCCGAGCACCACATTCCGGACCAGCTGATCGCCGAGATGACGGCGAAGGCGCGCGCGGCGGCCAGGGTGCTTGCGCTGGCGACCGACGCAACCAAGGCTGCCGCGCTGAAGGCAGCGGCGGCGGCGCTGCGGCAGGAAAGCCAAGGCATCATTGCGGCGAACGCGCTGGATATGGAAGCGGGGGCAAAGGCAGGCCTCTCGGCCGCGATGCTCGACCGGCTGAAGCTGGACGAAGGTCGTCTTGCTGCGGTTGCCGATGCGATTGATCAAGTAGCCGTTCTGGATGATCCCGTGGGCGACGTGATCGACAGTCGCACCCAACCCAATGGCCTTGTCATGCGCCGGGTGCGCATCCCCATCGGTGTCTTGGGCATCATCTATGAAAGCCGCCCCAATGTAACTGCGGATGCTGCCGCTCTTGGTCTGCGCGCCGGGAACGCTGTCATCCTGCGCGGCGGAAGCGAGGCGGTGCACAGCAACCGGGCGATCCACAAGGCGATGGTATCGGGCATCGTCGAAGCAGGCTTGCCCGCCGATGCCGTCCAGCTGGTCCCGACGCAGGATCGTGCGGCGGTTGGCGCAATGCTGCGCGCGCAGGGTGCCATCGACATGATCATTCCACGCGGCGGCAAATCGCTCGTGGCGCGGGTGCAGGACGAGGCGCGGGTTCCTGTGCTGGCGCATCTCGACGGTATCAACCACATCTATGTGCACAAGGATGCCGACCCGGCGATGGCCAACGCAATCATCGTCAACGCAAAGATGCGGCGCACGGGCATTTGCGGCGCTGCAGAGACGTTGCTGATCGATCAGGATTATCCCGCGCCTGCCGACCTGATCGCGGCGTTGCTCGAAACCGGCTGCGAAGTCCGGGCCGACGACGCGCTGATGGAGCTCGATCCGCGCACGGTGTCTGCCGACGATGCCGATTGGGATACCGAATATCTCGATTCGGTCATATCGGCCTGTCTGGTGGGCGGCCTCGACGAGGCGATGGACCATATCGCCCGACATGGGTCACATCATACCGACGCGATCATCACCAACGATGACGCGGTTGCTGCGCGGTTCATGGCCGAAGTCGACAGCGCCATCGTCATGCACAATGCCTCGACCCAATATGCCGATGGCGGTGAATTCGGGCTGGGCGCGGAAATCGGCATCGCCACCGGACGGCTGCACGCGCGGGGCCCCGTGGCACTGGAAGGTTTGACCACCTATAAATGGCTGGTGCACGGCCAAGGGCAAACACGGCCTTGAAAACCATCGGCCTGATGGGCGGTTCGTTCAATCCGGCGCATGGCGGGCATCGGGATATCAGCCTGTTTGCCATCGATGCGCTCAATCTCGACGAATATTGGTGGCTGGTCTCGCCCGGCAATCCGTTAAAGCCGAAAGCAGGCATGGCCCCGCTTGTCGCGCGGTTAGGCTCTGCGCAGGTGCAAGCGCGGCGCAGTCCGATAAAGGCGACCGCAATCGAGCGTGAATTGGGCACGGTTTATACCATCGATACGCTGCGCAAGATCGTCGCAAAATATCCGAAAATACGGTTCATCTGGATCATGGGCGCGGATAATTTGTTGCAATTTCATCACTGGCGGCAGTGGAGAGATATAGCGCGATTGATGCCGATTGCAGTTATCGCAAGACCCGGCTATGATGCAAAGGCTGTTGCGGGTCCCGCAATGGCCTGGTTCAGGCGGTTTGTCCGGCGTCCGGACCAGCGTCATCACTGGACAAGATGGAGTACGCCAGCGCTTGTCTTTTTGCGCTTTCGTCCAGATCCTCGTTCGGCAACCGCAATTCGCCGCGCCGACCCTCATTGGTATCAGCGATTTTCAGGAACTGGCGCACGTGATGGCGTCACCCATAAAATTGTTCTGTAAGGAGCACACTTGATAGATTCCGCTTCCGTCCCCACCGCCGCCAAGGCCAAGGGACCCGTATTGAGCCCTGAAAAGCTCCACGAACTCATCCTAAAGTCGCTCGACGATGATCAGGCGCAGGACGTTGTCTCGATTCCCCTCGAAGGAAAAAGCAACATCGCCGACCATATGGTCGTCGCTTCCGGTCGTTCGTCCCGGCAAGTGGCCTCCATGGCGCAGAAGCTTGCCGAGCGGATCAAGCAGGCCGGTCGCCATGCGCGAATCGAAGGACTGCCGTCTGCCGACTGGGTGCTGATCGATGCCGAAGACGTCATTGTGCACCTGTTCCGGCCGGAAGTGCGCAGCTTCTACAATCTGGAACGTATGTGGGCTTTCGGCGACGCGCCTGAAACCGCGTCGGCCTGATCTTCATTCCCGCCGATCATGGCCATGCGTTTGCACATCATTGCACGCGGGAAGATCGGCCGTTCGCCGGAAGCAGAGCTTGTTGAGCGTTATCTCAAGCGTATCAGCTGGCCGGTGAAACATAGCGAACTTCCCGACCGTGGCGGTGAAGTTCCGGCGGGGGATGCACCCGCCAAAACAATCCTTCTCGATGAAAAAGGCGAACAGCTGGGTTCCATGGAATTCGCGCGCCTGTTGGGAAAATGGCAGGATGAAGGGGTCCGCGAAACCCGCTTTCTGATTGGCGCAGCCGACGGATTTAGCGATGCCGAGCGCGAGACTGCCGATAAGCTGATTGCCTTTGGCAAAGCGACCTGGCCGCATTTGATGGCACGGGCGATGCTTGCCGAACAATTATTTCGGGCAACCGCGATACTTGCCAACCATCCCTATCATCGCGAGGGATAGGCACATGCGCTTTGCCCTGACCCTGTCGCTTCTGGCCCTTGCCCCCGTTGGATTTGCCGCCACGTTGATGGCGCAGAATGCACCGACCCTGGGTGCGCAGGAACAGGCGTTGCGCGATGCCAAGCTGAAGGCTGTGCGGGCGGAGCGCCGCAGCGAGATGTTGCGACAAGAGGCCAGCAATGCCGCCAGCGCCGCCGACCGGATCGTCGCCCAGCGCGCCGTGCTCTCTGCCGAGATCGCCGCTGCCGAGGCGCAGATCGAAGCAGCAAATGCGCGGGTTGCCATCATCAGCCGCCGGCAACGTGCGCAGCAGAAACTGCTGGGCAAGCAAAGCGAACCGATATTGCGCCTGAACGCCGCGTTGCAGCAAATGACCGGACGCCCGACGGCACTGATGATGGCGCAACCGGGGCATCGCGAAGATTATATCCATGTGCGTGCCGTGATGGCGACGGTGCAGCCCCAGATCGTGCAGCGCACCAACGCCTTGCGCCAGCAAATCGCAAGCCAGAACGAACTGCGTTCGCAGGAGTTGCTCGCCCTGCAAACATTGAGCGACGCGCGGAGCCGCCTGACGAATCGCAGGACGGCTTTGGCACGCCTTGAAGGGAATGCGCGCGGCAAGGCTGATGATTTTGCCGCCAACGCTGCCATCGAGTTTGAAAGGGCGATTGCCCAGGGGGAGCGGGCGCGGGACATTGTCGGGCGTATTGATACTGAACGGCTCGGTAGCGTGACTGCAGCGGAACTAGCCGCCCTGTCGGGGCCTGCGCTGCGTCTTGCCGATGACCGGCAGGTGGAGGCACGGGCGCGTGTCTATATTCTGCCTGTGCAGGGTAAAGTGGTCTCCGGTTTCAATGAACTCAATACAACCGGATATCGCGAGCGTGGCATGCGCCTCTCGGTTGCACCCGAGGCGCAGATTGTAGCTCCTGCTGCGGGTAAGGTTTCCTTTGCCGGACGCTACCGCAGCTATGGCCAGATTGTCATATTGGAACATGGCAATGGCTGGAACAGCCTGATCACCCATTTGGGAACCATAAAGGTGGCCAAGGGCGAAACGGTCAAGCAAGGCAGCCTTCTGGGTCTGGCCGACAGGCAAACAGGCGAAATTGGCGTGGAACTACGCAAGAACGGCCGCGTTATGGATATTGCCGCGCTGCTGCGCTGAAGCGCGTCCCAAATACGTTCATGGCTTAAGTTTTGACGTTCGTGGTAAACGCGCTTTCACCATTGGTTCAGGCACACTATAGAAGATGTCCTGATTTAAGGACTGGATTATCCTATGAAAAAGCGTCTGCTTCCTTCTACCTTGGCACTGGCTTTGACCTTTGCCGTTCCTGCGACGGTTTTGCTCGCACAAAGTGCTCCGCCGAAATCTGCCGCGCAATTGCAAGCAGACCAGATTCGCGAACTGGAACAGTTCCTTGCGGTGTATAAAAAGGTGAAATCCAGCTATGTCGACAAGGTCGATGACAAGCAGCTTATGGAAGGCGCCATTCAGGGCATGTTGGCCAGCCTCGATCCGCACAGCGGCTTTTTGAACAAGTCCGATTTCAGCAGCCTGCAAACCCAGATTGACGGCGAATATGGCGGCCTTGGCCTGTCCGTAACGCTGGAAGACGAAGCGGTTAAGGTTATCGCCCCGACCAAGGATACCCCCGCCGACAAGGCAGGCATCAAGTCCGGCGACTATATCACGCATCTCGACGGCAAGCTGATTTTCGGCGGTACGCTTGATGAAGCGGTCGAAGCCATGCGCGGCGAACCGGGTACATCGATCAAGCTGACCATCGTCCGGCCCGGTCGCGACGCACCCTTTGATGTCACCATCACCCGCGCCATCATCGATCTCAAGCCCGTCCGCTGGGAAGTGAAGGACCGCATTGGTTTGATCACCATCACCGGCTTTTCGGAAGAGACCGGCGCGGATGTTGTCGCCGCCGTATCGAGCATCAAGAAGTCATTGGGCGGGAAGCCCTTGGGCTATATTGTCGACCTGCGGTCCAACCCAGGCGGCATTTTGGACGAAGCGGTCGCAGTCTCCGACGCCTTCCTCGCCAGCGGGGAAATCGTATCGGAACGCGGGCGCGACAAGCGCGATATCGAACGCTGGTGGGCCGAACGCGCTGTTCCCGGCGATGTGACCGGCGGCGCACCGATCATCGTATTGGTGGACGCAGGCTCTGCTTCGGCATCGGAAATCGTTGCCGGCGCGCTGCAGGACCATCACCGCGGTCTCGTCATGGGTGAACGCAGCTTCGGCAAGGGCTCGGTGCAGAATGTGCTTCCCCTGACGCGCGATACGGGCCTTCGCCTGACGGTTGCCCGTTACCATTTGCCTTCGGGCCGCTCGGTTCAGGAAGGCGGCATCAAGCCGGACATTCAGGTCCCGCAGCTTTCCGACCCCGATTACAAAAAGCGCGTTGCCATTCGCGAATCCGATCTTCGTCGTCACCTGATCAACGAGATGCAGGATAATGCGAAAGAGCTGGAAGAAGATATCGCCGACGATCCCCGCTTCGCCCTGACGGCCGAGCAGTTGAAGGCCAAGGGGATTACCGATTTCCAACTGCATTATGCGATGGAAACGCTCAACCGCTTGGGCACCAAGACCATGAAGCTGGCCGAAAAGCCGGTAAAGGGTAAGGCGCAGAATTAACCGATGAACCAAAAAATCGGTTTTGCGCATTGGCTGGCGTTTCTGCTCCCCGCCGGGTTGCTGGCGGGGGCCTATGGTTCGCAATATATTGGCGGATTGCCGCCCTGTGAAATGTGCTGGTGGCAACGCTACCCCCATTTCGAGGCGGTCGCGCTTGCCACTGTCGCCTTTTTTGTAGGCAATCCGGGTTACCGCAAAGCGATGGTCGCTTTGGCGGCTCTGGGCATTTTGACCAGCGGCCTGATCGGCGGCTTTCATGCTGGCGTCGAATATGGATGGTGGGAAGGTCTGACGTCCTGCACCGCGACGATTTCGGGGTCCGGCGACGAACTGCTCAAGTCGATCATGAATGCGCCGCTCGTCCGCTGCGATACCGCACCATGGACTTTATTCGGCATTTCGCTGGCCGGGTATAATTTCCTCTTGTCGACAGGCGGCGCAATCGCCATCTTGTGGACAATATGGCGCAGCAAAACATCCTGAAAACCGCAGCCCAGCGTTCCGACGCGATCAAAAGCATGATTCGCGTCAACCAGGCCGGGGAATATGGTGCCAAGCGCATCTACGCAGGGCAGCTCGCCGTTATGGGCGACCGTACCTCCGCCGCACGCAGCATCGCGCATATGGCGGAGCAGGAAGAGCGGCACCTTTCGGCCTTTGACAAGATGATGGCGGAACGCGGTGTACGTCCGACTTTATTGCATCCTATCTGGGATGTGGCGGGTTTTGCGCTTGGCGCGGTGACCGCCGCGATCGGTCCCGAGGCAGCCATGGCCTGTACGGTTGCGGTCGAAACCGAAATTGACCGGCACTATGCCGAGCAGTTGGAAGAATTAGGCGATAGCGATCCCGAACTGTCCGCAATGGTTGCCGATTTCCAGGCCGACGAGCTGGAGCATAAAGCCACCGCGCTTGCCGAAGGTGCAGAGCGCGCCCCTGCCTATCCGCTGATGAGCGCAGTCATTCGCCTTGGCTGCCGGACCGCGATTGCCGTTTCCAAACGGATATGAACTTCATCGCCCGTTCAGTGTTGAAGTCCCAAGGCCAAACAAGATTAAACGGAGAATGCATCGTGAAACGATTTGCCACACTGATCTTGACGACAACGGCGGTGCTGACCGCGTCCGCATCCTATGCGCAGGACAGCGGCGCCAGCCAGCCGGGCGACGAAAAGATCAACCAGCTGATCGTCTATGGCAATGACAAATGCCCGGAAAGTACCGGCGATGAAATCGTGGTCTGCGCGCGCATGGATGAGGCGGATCGCTATCGCATCCCCTCCAATTTGCGCGGTGACCCCAATGATCCCCGCAACCAGGCGATGTCGGAACGCATCAAGGCCTATGAATATGTCGGTGCCAGCGGCACGATGAGCTGCTCGCCCTCCGGCGCGGGCGGGTTTACCGGATGTGGCCTCAAGGAAATCGACCGCGCTTATGCCGAAAAGGCGCAAGATCCCGGCATCACCTTCGGCCGCCTGATCGCCGCCGAACGCGCCAAGCGCATGGCGGGCATCGACGCGGAAGCCGCCGCGGTTGAAGAGCGGGTGAAGGAATTTGAAAAGGGCCGCGCCGAACGCGAGGCACGCCTGCAGGCGGAGCTGGACGCAAAGGAAGCCGCCGAGCGTCAGGCAGCGGACGCAGAGCCACTGCCCGAGCCCAAATAAGAGAGCCTAGCCCTTCGCCTTTTCGCTGGCGACCCAATCCCTGATCTGGCTTTCAAGCACGTCGAGCGGCACCGCCCCTTGGCGCAGCACGGCATCGTGGAAGGCCGACAGGTCGAATTTGGGTCCCAGCTCCTTGGTCGCCATCGCCCGTAACTCGCGGATCTTCAGCTCGCCCAGCTTGTACGCCAGCGCCTGACCCGGCCAGCTGATGTAGCGGTTGACCTCCGCCTCGATATTGGCCGCCGACAGCGCGCTATTCTCGGTCATGAAGTTGATCGCCTGCTGCTTCGTCCACCCCTTGGCATGAATGCCGGTGTCGACAACAAGCCGGCAGGCGCGCCACATTTCGTAGGACAGGCGGCCCATATCCTTGGCAAGCGTGTCATAGAGCCCGATCTCAAGTCCAAGACGCTCCGAATAAAGCCCCCAGCCTTCGACAAAGGCGGTGAAGAAGGCACCATTTTTGCGGAAGTCCGACAGCGGAAGTTCCTGTTGCAGCGCGATCTGGTGATGGTGGCCGGGAACCGCCTCATGCATGCTGAGCGCCGGTATTTCCCAAAAGGGCCGCTGGTTCAGCTTGGACGTGTTGACATAATAGGTGCCCGAAATGCCGACTTCGGGCGATCCCGGATTATAATAGGCGGTCGTTGTCCCCTCTGCCGTCTCCTTCGGAATTTCCCGCAGGCCATAGGGCAGCCGTGGGAGCTTGCCGAAAAGGGTCGGCATTTTGCCGTCGATGAACTTGGCGACCCGCGCCGTTTTTTCCATCAGCTCTTCAGGTGTCTTGGCATAATATTGCGGATCTGTGCGTAGATGCTCGATAAAGGCCTCACGGCTTTCATAGCCCGCCTTTTTCGCGACCTCGACCATTTCGTTCCGAATGCGGGCGACCTCCGAAAGGCCGATATTGTGGATCTGGTCGGCGGTCAGATTGGTGGTCGTTTCCTCGCGGATCCGGAAATTATAATAGGCCGCACCGCCCGGCTGGGCCGACACGCCGGGGGCTTTGGCGCAGGCCGGTTTGTAGCTTTTTACATACCAGTCGAGCTGCTTGCGCAAAGCGGGATAGACGACAGTCTCGATTGTTTTCGCCGCCTCGTCGGCCAACGCATCGAACTCGGCGGTCGTCAGGCTTTCGGGCTTGGCGCGGGTATAGGGGCCAAAGTGGCGTGCCTTTTTGGGGTCGGCTACGATCAGGCCGGTCACCGTCGCCTCAAAACCCTCCAGCGTTTCGCAGGGCTGTGTATATTTTCCGCGAATGGCGACATTGGCGACGTCGATATTCTGGTCGTTCACCGCCGCATATTGCGCCAGCCGCGCATTGTAGCTTTCATAGTCGGCCTTGGTGCGGAAGGGCAGGTTGTTCGCCATGCCGGCAAAGCTCTGGTGCCAACTGGAATAGGTGGTGAAGTTGATGGCGCGCTGGCCGAAGCGATTGCCTTCGATCGTGCTGTTCAGGCTACGCGCCAAAATGCCTGCCTCGACCTTGCTGGCGGCGTCCAGCTGGTCCTGAGGAATGGCGTTCAGCTTTGCAAGAAAGGCCGCCGCGGTTGCCGCCCTGCGGTCCGATGCCGCAAGGCTGAAGTCGCCGACCTCACGGGCATAGGTATCGACCCCCAGCGAACTGGCAAAAATGGGCGATTCCTTCAGCGTATCGGCCCAATAGGCGTCGACCAGCGTCTTCAGATCGGCATTGGCATCGGCATAGACGGGAGCCGCCGAGGACAGCAGGGCAATGAGCGTGAAAGCCTTCAAGATTTTCGGCATGGACCTCTCCTTTATGCGTTATCGGTAATTGTCGACAGCGGCGAACATCGCCGTAATTTGCGCGCGTTCTTCGGCGGTAATTTCGGGCCGCCAGATATCGAAAATCAGGACGAGCCGGTCAAAGGCGCTGTTGTTCCACGCCTCATGCTCGACGCTGTCGTCGAACGCGATGATCTTGCCCTCTTGCCACGCAATCGTCTCGCTACCCACGCGAAAGCCGCAATCGGGCGGAACGATCAGGGGCAGGTGGCAGATCAGGCGGCTGTTCAGCATGCCCGTATGCGGCGGAATCTTCGCCCCCGGGCGGAGCAGCGACAGCATGATGGATGGCGCACGCGGGCCGATATGGCAGAGCGGCGCGTGGTCGATAATCGCCTGATACAGGATGGGACAGCGGCTTATATGTTCCTCCACCGGCGTGCCATTCTGCCACAGATAGAGCGTGCTCCAGTCCGGATTTTCGAGCAGGCCATGATGATCCGTCTGGGGCCGCTCTCCGGTTGCTTTCATATAAGGTTCAAAGCCCTGGTGATCGGCCAGCAATGCCAGCGCCTCGGCCTTCATCGCATCGAACCCGGCCTCTATTTTCGGCACCCAATCATAGTGGCTGGTATCGGCAAACTGCAGATATTCCACATCTGGATAATAATGCGCCATCGGCTTTTGCGGATAGGGGCGGTATTCGGGTGGGCGTTGCGTGATGCCGAGCATCATGTCCAGCGAGGCGCGAAAACGGGGATGTTGCTTATCGCGCGGGTATCCGGCCGCCTCAAGCGCATCAACAAGCGCCTGTTGAAACATTTCCCCCAACCACCGCGTGCCTGTTTCCGCCCGCGCTACGTCGCGCAAGACTCCGCTGTCGGTTGACGGACGCGCTGCCGCGATGCGCAGCGCCGCCGCATAATAGGCATTGGCCGCCCGCCGGTCGCCCGCCTCGCGTCGGTGGTCGGCCTTGGCCACCAGTGCGGAAATGTCGAAACGGTCTTGCGTCAGCCGCGCTTCCGCTTGGCTTTCGGACATAAGATCTTTTGGAGTTACAGGTTCGGAAACGGCCATTGCGCCGACCATAAGCCGCCGGGCGACCTTTTGGCAACGGGATGGTGCAGAGCCACTTGAGAAGATGGCCCTGCACCGGCCCACGTCCCTATCACCATCCGAAGATGAGCGACCCGTAGAGACGTGACGAACCCCTTGGCAGGGTTATACCGGTCAAATGCCCCCAACCGGTTTCGTCTTTTATCGCATTCAGTTCCGCGCGTTCCGCGCTTGTGTCTTGGCGGCTTTGAAACTTTCTTCCATGGCGCGACCCATTCGTTCAAATTCCGGCATCATCGCGGCCATCACCTGCGCCAGACTGCCCGCCATGGACAGCATTTGACGGCTGCCCTCGCCCAGCTTTTCGGGCAGCGCATCGGCATCGCGGTCCGCAATGTCGGCGAGCGTGGCGTCCCGGGGGATGTTCCGCTTCACCGTGCCTGGACGCGCCTTCTCGATGGAGTCGACCAGCGGCCCCACCGGCATGTCCATGACCGTTCGAGTCATGGTTTCGACAGCCGTTGCGATCCTGTCCTGCATTTGCGGATCCGCCATTTTGGCTGCAATTTCATTCACAGCGCCGTCGTCGGCCGGGGAAATTTCCTGCGCACTGACGCCGGTTCCTGAGCGGAATTCAATGTCCTGCGCCATTACCGGTGCGGAAGCACCCAACAACGAAAGCCCGATCACAATCACTTTGGAACGCATAACCATCATCCTCACTCACCGCCGCAAGGGGCGTGGCGGCGAAGCTGCCGTTGGCGGGCGTTTACCCGGTCGTGTCTGATTATAGGCTGAACAAGCCGCTCATCCGACAGCAACTTTGGTAAAGGACTGTAAATTCTGTCGCGCGCTACTCCGCCGCTTCCAATGTCGCCTTGTCCGAAAGCGGATAGGCGAGACGGCTCAGCATTTCCTTCGGGCAGATCTGCCAGAACTCGCCACGGCGACGGTCCCAATCGTCGATGATCGAACGCGACCATGCGCTGTCGGTGGCGTGGGCATGGGCCATGATCAGCGATTTCAACTGCTCTTCCCAATGCGCGCTGTCGAGACGTTGCCACACGATGCTTTCGGGATTCGCGTTGGATGCGAAGCTGTCGTCCGGGTCGAGTACAAAGGCCATGCCGCCGGTCATCCCGGCCCCGAAATTGCTGCCGACCTTGCCCAAGATGACGGCGATACCCCCGGTCATATATTCGAGACCATTGGAGCCGCAGCCTTCCACCACGACATGCGCGCCGGAATTGCGGACGGCGAAACGTTCGCCCGCCTGTCCTGCCGCAAATAACTTGCCCGAGGTCGCGCCGTAGAGAACGGTGTTGCCGATGATGCTGTTATGCTGGCTGTCCAGCGGGCTGCTGACCGTCGGACGCACGATGATCGTCCCGCCGGAAAGGCCCTTGCCGACATAGTCATTTGCATCGCCAAAAACTTCAAGCGTAATGCCCTGACACAGAAACGCGCCGAGCGACTGGCCCGCAGACCCACGAAGGCGGACATGGACATGGTCTTCGGCCAGATCCTTCATGCCATAGAGGCGCGTAATCTCAGACGAGAAACGGGTGCCAACGGCGCGATGTGTGTTGCGGACATTGTAGGTCAGCTGCATCTTTTCCCGCCGTTCAAATACGGGTTTTGCATCCCGGATCATCTGGGCATCGAGGCTATCCGGCACTTCATTGCGGAAGGTCGGAATGGAGAAGCGGCGTGCACTGTCAGGCGCGTCGACCTTCGCCAGGATCGGGTTGAGGTCGAGATCGTCGAGATGCTCTGCACCCCGGCTTACCTGCCGCAGCAATTCGGTGCGGCCGATCACTTCGTCAAGGCTGCGGAAGCCAAGCTTGGCGAGGATTTCGCGCACTTCCTCGGCAATGAAGGTCATCAGGTTGATGACCTTTTCCGGTGTGCCGGTGAATTTCTTGCGTAGCTCTTCATCCTGCACGCAGACACCGACAGGGCAGGTGTTCGAATGGCATTGCCGCACCATGATGCAGCCCATGGCGACGAGACTGAGCGTTCCGATGCCAAATTCTTCGGCGCCCAATATGGCGGCGATCACAATGTCGCGGCCGGTCTTAAGGCCGCCGTCCGTACGCAACTTGATGCGGTGGCGCAGACCGTTGAGGGTCAGCACCTGATTGGCTTCGGACAGACCCATTTCCCATGGCGTGCCGGCATATTTGATGCTGGTCTGTGGCGATGCGCCGGTGCCGCCGACATTGCCGGAAACCAGAATGACATCGGCATGTGCCTTGGCGACGCCCGCCGCAATCGTGCCGATACCGGCGGCGCTCACCAGCTTGACGCAAACGCGTGCACGCGGATTGATCTGCTTCAGGTCGTAGATCAGCTGGGCCAGATCTTCGATCGAGTAGATGTCATGATGCGGCGGCGGCGAGATTAGCATGACGCCGGGGGTCGAGTGCCGCAGCCGTGCGATCATCTCGGTCACCTTGAAGCCGGGCAACTGCCCGCCTTCGCCGGGCTTTGCACCCTGGGCGACCTTGATCTCGATTTCCTCGCACGCGCCGAGATATTCGGCGGTTACGCCAAAGCGGCCCGAGGCAATCTGCTTGATGACGCTATTGGCATTGTCGCCATTTTCATAGGGCTTGAACCGCTTGCTGTCTTCGCCGCCCTCACCGGACACGGCCTTCGCCCCGATCCGGTTCATGGCGATGGCCAGCGTCTCATGCGCCTCGGGCGATAGGGCGCCCAAGGACATGCCGGGCGTCACAAAACGCTTGCGGATTTCTGTAATGGCTTCGACCTCGTCAATCGCCACAGGCTCTTTGGCGAAGTTGAATTCGAGCAAGTCGCGCAAGTAGATGGGCGGTAATTCCTTCACGCCCTGCGCGAATTGGGTGTAGGTCGAATAGCTGTCGTTGGCGACGGCGCTTTGCAACAAATGCATCAGGCCCGCCGAATAGGCATGTTCTTCGCCACCATTGCGTTGCTTGTAGAAGCCACCGACCGGAAGCCGCGCAACCGCGCTGTCGAAGGCATCGGCATGACGGTCGCGTGCGTTGACGTAGAGCGAGTGGTAGCCTTCGCCCGAAATCTTGTTCGGCATGCCGGGGAAGAAGTCGTTGACGAGTGCGCGGCTGAGACCAACCGCTTCGAAGTTATAGCCGCCACGATAGCTGGAGATCACCGCGATGCCCATTTTGGACATGATCTTGAGCAGGCCTTCATTGACCGCCGTGCGGTAGTTACCCACCGCCGTTTCCAAGCTGATATCGCCCAGAAGCCCGCGGGCATGGCGGTCCGCAATGGCGGCTTCGGACAGATAGGCGTTGACCGTGGTGGCGCCGACGCCAACGAGCACGGCGAAATAATGTGTGTCCAGACATTCGGCGGAACGGACATTGATCGACGAATAGCTGCGCAGGCCATTGCGGACGAGATGCGTGTGGACGGCAGCCGCCGCCAGGATCATGGCGATGGCGACGCGGTCGGGTCCGATATTCTCGTCGGTCAGGAACAGCTCCGACTTGCCCATGCGGACGGCTTCGACGGCCTCTTCGCGAATGCGGGAAATGGCCGCGCGCAAGCCTTCCTGTCCGGCCGCGATGTCATAGGTGCAGTCAATCTCGGCGGCGACGGGGCCAAAGGCGGCCTTCAACCGGTGCCATTCGGCCGCGGTCAGAACGGGGCTTTCCAGCACCAGAACGTCGGCATTCTGGCTCTTTTCGTCCAAAATATTGGCAAGGTTTGAAAAGCGTGTCTTCAGGCTCATCACATGCCGTTCGCGCAAGGAGTCGATCGGCGGGTTGGTGACCTGGCTGAAATTCTGGCGGAAGAACTGGCTGATCAGGCGCGGCTTGTCGCTGATCACGGCGAGCGGGGTATCGTCGCCCATCGACCCGATGGCTTCCTTGCCATCCTCGATCATCGGCGCGAGGATCATTTCCACATCCTCAAGTGTCATGCCTGCGGCAATCTGCCGCTTGGTCAATTCGGCGCGGCTCCATATGGGCAACGCGTCGCCCGACGCTTCGGGCAAATCGGCGATCCGGCGGAACCCTTTGACGAGAGCGCCATAATCTTGCTCGGCAGAGATCCGGTCCTTGAGCTCCCCGTCGCGGTAGAGTTTGCCTTCGTCCAGATTGACGGCGATCATCTGTCCGGGGCCCAAGCGACCCTTTTCCAGGATCGTCGATTCCGGCAGCACAACCATCCCGGTTTCTGAACCGATGACGAGCAGATTGTCCGACGTCCGGCTATAGCGCAGCGGACGCAAGGCATTGCGGTCGACGCCGGCGACGGCCCAATGCCCGTCAGTCATGGCGAGGGCAGCAGGGCCATCCCATGGCTCCATCACCGAGGCCATATATTCATACATCGCGCGGTGGGTGGCGGGGATATTGGGGTTGGACTGCCACGCTTCAGGGATCAGCATCAACTTGGCGGTCGGCGCTTCCTTGCCCGAGCGGACGAGCGTTTCGAATACGGCATCCAGCGCAGCGGTGTCCGATGAGCCTGCAGGGATCACCGGCTTGATATCGTCGGACTGAGCGCCAAAAGCGATGGAGGCCATCTTGATCTCGTGGCTCTTCATCCAGTTCTGGTTGCCGCGAATGGTGTTGATTTCGCCATTATGCGCAAGGCCACGGAATGGCTGTGCCAGCCACCATTGGGGGAAGGTGTTGGTCGAATAACGCTGGTGGAAAATGGCGACCCGGCTTTCAAAGCGGTCGTCCTGAAGGTCGGGGTAAAAGACCGACAGGCTTTCGGCAAGGAACAGGCCCTTGTAAACAATCGACCGGCACGACAGCGAGCATATGTAGAAATCGCGGATCTGCGCGGCGATGATCTTCTTTTCGATACGGCGGCGGATGAGGTAGAGGTTTTTCTCGAACTCGGTAGCGTCCACGTCGTCGGGCATGGGCCCGGCGATCATGATCTGCTCGATTTCCGGACGTGTGGCTTGTGCCTTGGTGCCGATGACCGACACATCGACCGGCACCTGCCGCCAGCCATAGATGGTGTAACCCGCATCGATAATCTCGGCCTCGACAATGGTCCGGCAATTTTCCTGCGCCCCCAGATCGGTGCGCGGCAGGAAGACCATGCCCACGGCCAAGCGGTTGGGCATAGGCCGGTGACCGCTGTCCGAAATGGCGTCGTCGAAAAAGCGCACGGGCAGGTCGATATGCAGACCTGCGCCATCGCCCGTCTTGCCATCGGCATCGACCGCACCGCGATGCCACACCGCTTTCAACGCCTCGATCCCCGCCGCAACGACGCGCCGCGACGGCTTGCCATCAGTCGCCGCGACCAAGCCAACACCGCAGGCATCGCCTTCGGATTCGGGATGATACATGCCCTCGCGTGCGAGGCGCTCATGTTCGGGGGTGGGGAAGTGGTGTGTCATGCGTGGGGTCCGTTATTTGGGCGCTGCGGGTGGCGGGACGGCGTTGTCGGGAATGTCTTCGGCGGCCATGGGCTCGGGTGCGGGTTCAGGCTTCCATCCTTGCGCGAGGAAGCGCTGGCGTGCTTCGTCAATGGCGGAAACCTGCGCATCCTCATAGGCGGTGTATGCGGCGTCGGATTTGGCATTTGCCTTTGCATAAGCGTCGGACAGTTTCGTTGCCTTGCTGCGTGCGGCGGGTTGCCAGTTCTCTTCGGCATACCAAGGCTCTTCGCCAGTTTCATCGGCGCCCGCTACATCAGCGGTTGCGGCTGCCGCTGCCTCCATTGCGGATTCACCTCCCGGCTTGGGCGGCGGTGGAAGATGCGCGGTTGCGGCTTGCACCTTTTTCATGATCGCGGGCATGGCTTCCATGATCTTCGGCATCATGCCGAACGAGGCATCCATCATTTCCTTGTCGGTAAAGGTCGCCATGAAATTACCCGCAAAGGCCGCGCCGCTGGGCGTTGCGAAAAAGCTGTTCATGTCGGCCAATTCCTTGGCGCTATATTTGCGCGCGTAGATTTTGGCCAAGGCCTCGCGGACGGTGGGTTCAATGGCGCTCATCAGGTCGCCCATCTCGGTGAACATCACCTTCATCGTGATGTCCATGCGTTCCTTGAAATTCGGATCTGCCTCGGCGAGGATTTCGGCCATTGTCTTGCCCTTGACCGCGGCCGCCGCTTCGCTGCCGACCTCTTCGCCAGCCATCCCCGCCATGGTGGCTGCGTCCATCCCCATCATCTGGTCGACGATGCCGCCCGCCATTGTGTCCATCATGTCCTTCATGATCTTCTGATAGGTGCCGGGCGGGATCAGCTTAGCTACCGTTTGCTCCGCCAGTTTCAGGCGTGCCGGGTCAACCGGTGCAGGCGCGGTCGTTGCGGCAGGCGTTTCGGCAGAGGCGGAAACAGTCAGCGCAAAAGAGGATGCGGTCAGCGAAAGGGCCAGTAATGCGGATTTCAGCATAGTAGTTCTCCCAAAGGTCAGGCCGCGACTTTTGCCGCTTTTGCCTTGGCCTGCAACCAGTTGTGGATATGCTGCGTGACGTCGCGTCCGTCGCGGATGGCCCATACGACGAGGCTCGCGCCCCGGACGATATCGCCAATGGCGAAGACGCCGTCCAGATTGGTCATCTGCGTCGTGTGATCGACACGAATGGTGCCCCAGCGGGTGACGTTCAGATCCTGCGCGCCGAACAGGACGGGCAGGTCTTCGGCTTCAAAACCGAGGGCGGTGATGACCAGATCGGCATTCACCGTGAAGTCGCCGGCAGGATCATTTTCAGGCGCGCGGCGGCCGGATGCGTCAGGTGCGCCGAGCCGCATCTTGGAGACATGGACCCGCTCGACCTTGTCGGTGCCGTCAAAGCCCTTGGGACCCGACAGCCAGACAAATTCGACGCCTTCTTCTTCGGCGTTCGCGACTTCGCGTTGCGACCCCGGCATATTTTCGCGGTCGCGGCGATAGAGGCATTTGACCGACTTTGCGCCCTGACGGATGGCGGTGCGCACGCAATCCATTGCGGTATCGCCGCCGCCGATGACGACAACGTCCTTGCCCTCGGCATTCAACGCGCCGCTCTCGAACGCTTCGACGGTGTCGCCAAAGCCCTTGCGGTTCGAGGCGGTCAGATAGTCGAGGGCGGGCACAATGCCATCAAGGCCAATGCCCGGCGTCTTGATATCGCGTGCTTTATAGACGCCCGTCGCGATAAGCACGGCGTCATGCTTTGCACGCAGATCATCCAGCGATGCGTCGCGTCCCACCTCGAAATTGGCGTGGAAGATGATGCCGCTGTCTTCCAGCCGCTTGATGCGGCGCATCACGACATCCTTTTCAAGCTTGAAGCCGGGGATGCCATAGGTCAGCAATCCACCCATGCGGTCATACCGGTCGTAGACATGAACATCATAGCCCGCGACCCGCAGATATTCCGCCGTCGTCAGCCCGCCGGGACCACCGCCGATGATGCCGACCGATTGTCCGCGTGGCGCGCCGACTTCAATAGGTTCCACCCAACCCTGTTCCCATGCGGTATCGGTGATATATTTCTCGACCGAGCCGATGGTGACGGCATCATGGCCCGAAAATTCGATGACGCAATTGCCTTCGCACAGCCGGTCCTGCGGGCAGATGCGGCCGCAGATTTCGGGCATCGTGCTGGTCAGGTTGGACAGTTCATAAGCCTCGCGCAAACGCCCTTCGGCGGTCAGGCGGAGCCAGTCGGGGATGTGGTTGTGCAACGGGCAATGGACCGAGCAATAAGGCACCCCGCATTGCGAGCAGCGCGAGGCCTGGTCAGCGGCGGCTTCGGGGGCGTAGCGGTTGGCGATTTCGTCAAAATCCTCGGCACGCAACTCGGGCGCGCGCTTTTCCGGATAGGCCTGCGCCTTGGATATGAATTTCAGCATGGGGTCTTTGGCCACGACGCACTCCTTTACATCGCGTCGCGCATAGACCGCTCTACCCGTGCTGTCACGTGTAAAGCGTCTAAATAGGTCAGTTATACTGACTTAAATTGGCATTTCTTTTTGCTAGTTTCACGCCAACGAAATTTTATTACAATAAATTAATTCCGTTTCGGCCCTATCTCTGCGCCAGCCAGATAAGTGCGGCGGTTCCTGCGATGATTCGGTACCAGGCGAAGGGACCAAATCCGTAGCGTGTGACGACCGCCAGAAATGCCTTGATGACAATCCATGCAACCACGAACGATACGAAGAAACCGATACCGATCAGGCCCATATCGTCCATGCTCACCTGATCCCGATGTTTGAACAGCTGCAATATCGTCGCCCCTGTCAGCGTCGGCATGGCAAGGAAAAAGCTGAATTCAGCGGCGGTCTTGCGGTCAATGCCCAGCGACATTGCGCCCAATATGGTGGCGCCGGAACGGCTGACCCCGGGGATCATGGCAAGGCATTGTACCAGCCCGATCATCGCGGACTGTTTCACCGACAGAGCGGCAACGCCGCCGCTTTCTTCGGGCTTGGCGTATTTTTCGACGACCAATATGGCAAAGCCGCCGATGATCAACGCCCACGCCACGATGACGGCATTTTCCAGCATCACCTCAATGATGTCGCCAAAGGCGAGGCCCAGAATGACGGCCGGAAAGAAGGCAAGGAGCAGATTGCGTACGAACGCGATCGCTCCGGACTCCAGCGTGAACAGCCCTTTGAGGACATCCATGAAAGTCCGCCAATAGAGAACAACCACGGCAAGGATCGCCCCCGGCTGGATTGCGATATTGAAGATTGCCCAGCGGCCCGCGTCATATCCCAGCAACTCGGTCGCCAGAATGAGGTGACCGGTGGAGGATACAGGGAGAAATTCGGTCAGACCCTCGACAATGCCGAGGATGATTGCAACCAGCCAATCCGTCATGCCTGCGCATCCGCTGCGGCTTCTGTGGACGTTGTGCCGAAACGGCCATGCTTGCGATAGAGGGTGAGCCAGTCGTGCGCGACCACATCCATGGGGGTGGGGACAATGCCATAAGCGGCAAGCCCATCCGTGCCGGTGACGACATTATCATTTCCGAGCATGCGGAACTGGTCCATCGTGATGGGCGCGCCGGGCAACCATCCGGTTGTCTTGGCAAGCAGTTCCGCGGCCATGTCGGGGACTTCGATGAAAAGCGGATCACGGCCAATAGCTTTCGCGATCCAGCGGTTCAGGTCCAACATGGACAGGATCTCGGGCCCGCCCAGTTCCAAGGTTTGACCCTTGGTGCCCGTCAACGCGGCGGCAACGGCTTTTGCAACATCGCCTACGAACACAGGCTGGAACCGTGTGGCGCCACCAATGACGGGAACAACGGGGAGCATGCGGATCAGGCCTGCGAAACGGTTCAGGAACTGATCCTCACGACCAAAGACAATCGAGGGGCGCAAAATGGTGGCGGTCGGGAAATGCTCACGCACTGCGGCTTCACCGGCCGCCTTGCTCTTTCCATATTCCGCAATGCTTTCGGGATCGGCGCCAATGGCCGATATGGACAAGCGCAGCAACACCCTGTTCGGCGGCAGCCTTGGCGATGTTGCGCGCGCCGATATTTTGAATTGCATCCATATCGGCGAAACTGCCGACCAGATTGACCACGGCGTCCGCATCGGCGACAGCGCGTTTGACGCTGCCGGGTTTGCGGACATCGGCGGCGACCAGTTGGACCTGACCCAGATTGCCCAGCGGTTTGATATAGATGGCGTTGGACGGGTTGCGGCAAGCGACGCGGATGCGCACGCCCATGACCAGCAACTCTTGCGCGACATAGCGGCCCAAAAAGCCGCTGCCTCCGAAAATGGTAACTAATTTGCCCTGCATAAATACTCCGTCACGCATCGCGATATGTTGCCTGCGCTTTGCACGAGCCCTGAACGGCTTTCAAGGCCGATAAACGCGTCGGCGCCGGTTGAACCGATGTGCGGTCTCTCGAATCAGGTCGTCGGAAGTGCGCAGCATCCGTTTTGGAGCAATCTGCCAAGCCTGTGCGTCAACGGGCTCCCCAACGGGCTGCGCTAAAATGCCTAGTTTCAACAACATATCACGCCCTGAATGCAGCCGGAAATTGATATTGACATACATAGTAGTGCTATCTATAAGCAATCCAGACGCTGCCGGAACGCGTGCAAAGATCTGGCGGTAACATATGAAGCGATCAATCTGGGCCTATTTAGCGGCTTAAATACAGATGGTTAGCTATTTTGAATATGGGCTCTGCCACGGTCATTCATTTTGGCTTTGGCAGATGTTCAACCGGATATGTCGGCAGGTCCCTCATCGGGTCTCCAGCTGTCGGCATCGACGATGGGGCGCAAGCTCAAGCTCGGGTCGCAACTGAGTGAGCGCCATTAATCCATCGTCACCCCACGAGGGGGAAGGCTTTAGCTTGTTAGTCTTCCCCCTCACATATCGCCCGAGGGCAAAGGCAGGGAAGTTAGGTAAACGAATTTTCGTTGTGTTGGACCGGTAAAGGAATTGGCCAAGATGGCATATCATACCAAAACAAATGGCGAGAAACATTTCCCTATCATGTGCGCCGAAAGCATCGACGCGGTCAGCTATGTCTACCAGCCGGTGATCTGCGCATCGACCAAAGAAACTCTCTATTTCGAGCAGCTGGCCCGTTTTGAAGGTGCCCGTGACGATGACCGGCGGACGCAGACGATCATCGAATGGCTTGAGGTAACCGGCGATATCATAGGGCTCGATATCCATAGCTTCGATGTTGCGATTGTCGCGCTGTTGGAAAATGACGATATCAATATCGGCGTAAATATCTCGGGCGCGACATTGAGCAAGAAGGAAGCCTGTGCCGAAATCATCGCGCGCCTGAAGGATGCGGCCGCGATATGCCCGCGCCTCTATGTCGAAGTGACCGAAACACACGCCATATCCAATATGCTTTACGCGGCCGAATTTGCCAGCGCCCTCGACGGATTGGGGATGCAGATGGTGGTCGATGACTTCGGCGAGGGTAACTCCACCGGTCTTTATCTCTCCGTGCTCTATCCTGCGCTGGTAAAGCTGCGCATGAAAAGCGGGCAGGCGGTTACGCCGGAGCTTCTCGAAAAGGCCGCATTGGCGCGCACCTACGGCGCGGCGCTGGTGGTGGAGGGATTGGAAAGCCAGGAAGATATTCTCCGCTTCCCCAAAACCCTAGTCGATTTCTACCAGGGCTATCATGTCGGAAGACCTGCGGAGCTGAAGCAGTGGCGGCTTCGAAAATCACGCCCGGCGCTTCGGCTGGTCAGCAACGCATAAGTGGAGCAGCCAATTTCGGGCGCGCCTCATGTTCTGTGGTGATCTGACCAAGGCGGTAGCGGGAGACTAAAGTTTATTTGCATGTCGGTTTCGAACCCTCGCACCAAAACAATGAACGGGATCGAATGCAAATTATTGAGTTCTGACGTCGGTTTGGTGAAAGGGCCTCCCTCTTTCGCAAATCGGCGTCGGAAACCCTGCCTTTTTCGATTTTCGGGCGGCAGGATTTTGTCGGGTGGTACGCATCCTTCCCGCACAATGGTATCGCCTTTTACGGAGGAATGACGGCAAAACATGGCGGTCATTCCTCCCTTTTTTGGGGACGATGCGTATCGTTCAAAAGGGATCCGCACAGTTAAGCGGGGCGAACCTCGCCCTTCATCAGCGCAACGGCAACCGCCTCACCCACCACCTCGGCATATTTGGCCTGCAGATCAAAAAGGTTCGCCTCATGCGGGGCCGGATGCCGGTCGCCGCACGCCTCGCGCACAACAAAGGGCGCAAAGCCATTTTGCAACGCATCCAGCGCGGTCGCCCGAACGCAGCCCGAGGTCGATAATCCGGTTATGACAAGCGTGTCGATCGCCATGTCCTGCAATGTCGCGGCGAGCCCGGTGCCAAAAAAGGCGGAGGCATATTGCTTGCTGATGACGAGGTCCTGTTCCGCAGGCTGCAGCGACGGCGGAAATGCCCCTAGCGGCGAACCCGCATCAAACGCCCGCAACGCCGGAATCTTCTTGTAAAACAACCCGCCATTTGCGCCGCCCGGTTCGTAGACCACATTTGTGAAGATCACGGGGATCTCGCGTTCGTGGGCCATTGCGACCAGACGCTCGTTGCTCGCCAACGCACTTTCGACACCGGCATAGAGCGGCGAGGATGGGTCGAGATAGGCCATCACAAGGTCAACGATCAGCAGGGCAGGCCGCTTGCCAAAAGCCAGATGCCCGTCAAATGCCCCGGCGTAATTGGCCTTGATGTCATCCATCAAATAGCGTCCGCAGCCTTCAACGCGGCAATCTCGCTTTCGTTCATCCCCAGAAGCCCACCATAAATCTCCGCATTATGCTGCCCGACCTCCGATGGTGCGGGCGCGCGAACGCGGCTGGGTGTATCCGATAATTTGGGGAAGGCGTTCTGCATCTTCAGCGTGCCCCACCGTTCGGTTTCCACATCGATGATCGAATTGCGCGCGGCAAAATGGGGATCGGCGAGCATTTCGGGCGCGCGATACATTTTGCCTGCCGGGATCGAATATTCGATCATCAATGCTTCCAGTTCCTCCACCGTCAATGTCTTGGTCCACTCGTTGATCCGGTGGTCAAGTTCAATCTGGTTTTTCCCGCGCGACACATGGTCCACATAGCGCGGGTCTTTGGCAAGTTCGGGTTGCCCCATGGCCGCGGCGAGCCGCGCCCACACTGCGTCCTGATTGGCCCCGATAAGATATTCGCCATCGGTGCATTGATACACATTGGACGGTGCGATGCCGGGCAGGAACGATCCGGACCGTTCGCGGATATAGCCCGACCAATGATATTCCGGCACAACGCTCTCCATGACCTGCAGCACGGATTCATAAAGCGAGCTGTCGACAATCTGCCCTTTGCCGGTAGTCTCCCGGGCATGCAGCGCGGCAAGCGCGCCCATGCAGCCATAGGTCGCGGCCAGCGTGTCGCCGATCGAAATGCCCATGCGGCTGGGGGCACGGTCGGGATCACCCACAATATAGCGCCATCCACCCATCGCTTCGCCAATCCCGCCAAATCCGGCACGCGCCGAATAGGGGCCTGTCTGGCCATAGCCGGACACGCGCACGATGATCAGGCGCGGGTTGATCGCCTGCAGGACATCGGGGCCCAAGCCCCATTTTTCGATGGTGCCTGGTTTGAAATTCTCGATCAGGATATCGGCGGTCGCGACCAGTTTGCGGACCAGTTCCTGACCTTGCGCGATACGCAAATTTGCGGAAACGGCCTTTTTGTTGCGGGCAACTACTTCCCACCATAGCTTGTCGTCGCCGCGTCCCCAATTGCGCATCGGGTCGCCCTGGCCGGGCGGTTCGACCTTGATGACCTCGGCCCCCATGTCGCCGAGCAATTGTCCGCAAAAGGGTCCGGCGATCAGCTGGCCCAATTCGATAACGCGGATATCCTTGAGTGCGCCGGTGTTTTCCACGTTACTCCGCTGCCTCCAAAACTGCCCATTTCGGTTGAATGGGGGCAGGCAATCCGGTTTCGGAGATGCAATCGGCGCGCAATTGTTTGACCGCCGGGCCATAGTTGAACAGCTCCAGGGCAGGGCGCTCTGCACGCATTTTTGTGCGCAGCGCTTCGGTTGCGGTTTGGTCAACCGCGCCGTCCGCTCCGGCGACCACGCCATAGGCCTTGGCACCTTCGACGGTGACCAGTCCTTGCGTGATCTCCTTGCCGACCAGAGCCGGGTCGCGATCCAGCGGATCGCCCCAGCCACCACCACCCCAGGTGATGAAGTGCAGTTGGTCGCCTTCGTCGACATGGACGTCCTCGACCTTGTTGCCGATGATCTGGGCCGTGCCGTCGGCCTTTTCCAGGACCTTGCGCGCGCGTTT
>Ga0116177_10000309_pt1 | contig 36623 bp, 38 predicted proteins | sample AD_STIC10_MetaG_FD_89750 | JGI IMG/M metagenome (GOLD analysis project Ga0116177, IMG submission 89750) | Active sludge microbial communities of municipal wastewater-treating anaerobic digesters from USA - AD_STIC10_MetaG | ecosystem: Engineered > Bioreactor > Anaerobic > Digestate | place: USA... | reverse complement strand
CAAGCCGGTGCTGGTCGCCCAGCTGAAGGAAACCAGCACGCGGGTCTCGCTTGCCCCGCGCCTGCCCGAACTGGATATCCCCCTGCTGCTGATCGGGGCGGACAGCGACCCCTTTGTACCCTTCACCGCAATCGAGCGGATGGCGAAGCTGATTCCCAGCGCAACAGCGATAAAGGCGCGGAACGCCGGACACATGATCCCGCTGGAACAGCCAGTCTGGCTGGCCGCCCGCATTGCGGAATTTCAGGGTTGAAGATCAGGCCGCATTGATCGTCCGGTCGGGCGACAGGATCGCCAGCACGGCATCCTCGGTCTGCGCCTGACGAAGGGCGGACCGGATGCGCTCCTGCCGGAAAACGCGCGCCGCACGCGCCAGCGCCCGCAGGTGATCCGCGCCAGCGTCCGTAGGCGCAAGCAGCATGAAGATCAGATCGGCAGGCCGTTCATCGATCGCCTCGAAATCCGCCGCATCGATCAGCCGGGCAAAACCGCCCACTGGTCGCGATAGCGTCTCAATGCGCGCATGAGGGATCGCGACGCCTTCGCCCACACCCGTGGACCCCAGGCGCTCGCGCTCCTGTACAGCCTCGTGAACCTCACGGGCGCTTAGGCCCAGCGCCGTGGCCATGACGCCAGACATCTCGGCCAGCACCTGCTTGCGGCCCTTCCAGCGCGCACGGGCAACAACAGCGGTAGGGAGAAGGAGATCGCCAAGGCTCGTGATGACGTGACCGTTCATCCGCAAACCCCACCAGGCCGACCAAAACTGACTGTCATCACTCTACACGTCCCTCCCGATGGGACGCCCCGATGCCCGTTAAACATGTCCATAGCGCAATAACTCGCAAGTGCGCCAACTGGTGTGCGTCCCAGTGAAAAAACATCTGCAAATTTTCAGCCGCGCCTTATCAGCCGTCCTTGCCGGGGTCTACCCAGCCGACATTACCGTCGTGACGGCGATAGACCATGTTCAGGCGACCGTGAGCCGCATTGCGGAACAGGACTGCCGGAGATTCCACCAGCTCAAGCTGCATGACCGCCATGGAAACGGTCATCGTGCGGATTTTCGTGTCAGATTCCGCGACGATGGCCGGGGCATCCCCAGCCGCGCCGGCAAGGCCCGATTCGGCGCCGGCATCCTCGTCAGGCTCATTGGTCTCGTCGCGCGGCAGAATGATCCGCTCCGCGGCGATCTCGGACAGCACGCCATTGCCATTGGGCGCCGCGCGGTGATCGCGGAGGCGGTTCTTGTAGCGCCGGACGCGTTTCTCGATCTTGTCGAGCGCCATCTCGAAGGCTTGGTAGCCATCGTCGCCCTCACCGTGCGCCTGCAGCGTCACGCCCGATGGAAGATGGATCGAACAATCGCAGTAGAACGCCCAGCCAGGCTTCGACACGGTGACAAAGGCCTCGCCCGTGCGATTGAAGTATTTGGATACACGGTTCTCCAAACCGAACGCTATTCGTTCCTGAAGCGCTGCGCCGACTTCGATTTTCTTGCCTGCGATCTGGACTTGCAACAGGAGGCTCCTTCTCTAAACCCGCACGACTTGCGCGCAGGCTACACCCAACCTCTCCTATGTAAGTCTGTGTTCACCGGACACGAAGGTCAACGGCAAGAAACGTGAACAGCTCAGCCGCCCGTTGCGAATATGCGTCGGCGTTCCACGGATGAGGGAATTCGGAGTGACTCGCGATACTTGGCGACCGTGCGGCGCGCGATATCGATGCCAAAGGCGCGTAGCCGTTCGACGATCTGATCGTCGGACAGGATGCCCTCCTTGCTCTCCGCGTCAATCATTTCCTTGATGCGGTGCCGCACAGCTTCCGCTGAATGCGATTCACCGCCCTGCACGGACGGGATCGAGGCCGAGAAGAAGTATTTCAGCTCAAACACGCCGCGCGGCGTCGAGACATATTTGTTCGATGTAACACGGCTTACGGTCGACTCGTGCATCTCGACAGCATCAGCGACCGTCTTGAGATTGAGCGGACGCAGCGCACGCACGCCAGACACGAAGAACCCGTCCTGCTGGCGCACGATCTCCGAGGACACTTTCAGAATGGTGCGCGCGCGCTGGTCGAGGGACTTGATCAGCCAGTTCGCATTCGCCTGGCATTCCGAAATGAAGGCCTTTTCCTCGTCCGTCTTCGACAGACCTGAGACTTCCGCGTAATATGTGCGATCGAGAAGCACGCGCGGCAGCGTATCCGCGTTGAGTTCAACCGCGTATGTGCCGTTCGGCATTTCGCGTACAAACACGTCAGGCGTGATCGCAGGCGCGGCATCGCCGGCAAACGCTGCGCCCGGGCGCGGCGTCAGCGTACGCAGCTCGGCCAGCATGTCGATCACGTCTTCCTGATCGACGCCGCAGATTTCCGCGAGGCGTTTGAAATCACGACGAGCCGCGATCTCGAGATTTTCCATCAGCTTCTGCATCACAGGATCGAAGCGATCGCGCTCGATCAACTGCAGCGACAGGCATTCCTGAATGTTGCGCGCCATGACGCCCGTGGGCTCGAAGCCCTGGCAGGTCTGCAACACAGCTTCGACATCCTCGAACTCGACGCCGAGGGCGCTGGCGATCTCGTGCAGGTCACCGCGCATGAAGCCTGCTTCGTCGGTCTCTTCGATCAGACGCGCCGCTATCAGGCGGTCCGCATCGATCAGGCCAGCAATCTGCAGCTGGTCCTCGAGGTGATCGCGAAGTGACTTTTCTTCAGCCGTGATGGATTCGAGATCGAAGTCTTCCGAGTGTTGCTTGCCCGAACCCGCCTTGGACCAATCAAGTTGCGCCGAGGGGCCGCCCTGTAAACCGGCATCGCCGCCTTCAGAAGGACTGTCGTTTTCATAGACGTCGTCGGAGCGCGCATCGAGATCGCTGCTGGCCTTGGCGGCGCCATCGGCCTCGTCGAGCCGCATTTCCTCGCGTTTTTCGGAAACCTTCTCCGGTGCGTCGGGGGCATCCGCTCCACCCTCGCCCTCGGCGCGGGTGAGCAGCGGGTTCCGCTCGATCTCGGTCTCTACATATTCCTGAAGTTCAACGTTGGAGAGCTGGAGCAGCTTGATCGCCTGCTGCAACTGCGGCGTCATGACGAGGGATTGCCCCTGTCTCAGCTGCAGACGATGCGCAAGCGCCACAAGAACCTCCCAGAGCCCGGGTCCGGGGAATACCCCGACCGGCTGACCCATCCACCTTGGGTCACATTAACCGACCGGTATTAAAATTGCATAATCGGCAACGCTAGAACCTTCGGCAAACCCCGTCACTGGGTGTTGAATCTTGCTCCAAGGTAAACGCGACGGACATCCTCGTTAGTAAGTACCTCCGAAGGCGTGCCTTCGAACAGCACCTTTCCGTCGTAGATGATCGACGCCCGATCGACGATTTCCAGCGTTTCGCGGACCTGGTGGTCCGTAATCAGCACGCCTAGCCCCCTGCCTTTCAGGTAGCGGACGAGGTCCGAGATATCGGACACGGCCAGCGGGTCGATGCCGGTGAACGGCTCGTCCAGCAGCATGAAATTCGGCCGGGAGGCCAGCGCACGGGCAATCTCGACCCGGCGACGCTCACCGCCGGACAGTGAGTTGGCGTTCTGCTTGGCCAGCCGCGCGATCTGCAGCTCCTCCAGCAGGGATTCGGTCAGCTCCTTGCGCTTGGCGCGGGACTTTTCCGTCAGCTCGGCGACCGCCATGACGTTGTCCCACACGCTCATGCCGCGGAAAATCGAGTTTTCCTGCGGCAGATAGCCAACACCGAGACGCGCGCGCTGGTACATCGGCAGGGCGGTGACATCAGCCCCATCGATGGTGACGCGGCCGGCATCGGCGTGGATCAGGCCCATCATCATGTAGAAGCAGGTCGTCTTGCCTGCGCCGTTAGGGCCCAGCAGGCCGACAATCTCGCCCCGGCGCAGGTGAAGGCTCACATCCTTGACGACCTTGCGGCCCTTGAAGGCCTTGGCAAGGTTGTTGGCGCGCAGCCCGTCGCGGTCGTCAGCGCTGTTCGGAGCGCCTTCCATACCTTCGGCAAATACCTTGCTGGTGGGCGCGTCCATTCGACTCTCAGTTCGGTCGCGGTGTAGCGGCAGGCGCCGGCGTCGTAGCAGGCGCAGGATCGCGTTTGGAAGCGGGCGTGAAGATCGAAGTCACGCGGTTGGAGCCAGCGGTGATCACCGTGCGGCCTTCAGCAACCTTGTAGACCACCTGCGTTCCCCGCACGACGCCTTCATTGCCGCGCGACAGGATGACGTCTCCGGTGATCGTGATGGTGTCAGCGGTATAATCATACTGGGCCCGGTCACCGCGGATCTTCACGTCAGGCGCCGTGTAGAAGACGCGGCCCTCTGCGATCAGCTCTTCCATGGCTTCGCACACAGGCTCTTCGCCGGCGGCGGGCTTGGTCTTCGAGCAAAGCACGGTGAGCTTGTCAGTGGTGATGCGACTTTCGCCCTGCGTTGCGACCACGTCGCCCGTGTAGACGCCACGTCCCTCGTTCTGCAGGTATTCGCCCTGCTTTGAGGTGATCTCCACCGGCGCATCGCCACGGCCGATCTGCGCAACGGCGGGGCCGGCCAGAAGCATGGCGGCTGCGGCGCCGGAGATGAGCAGCGGAAGGCGTGACCAGATCATTTGCATAGCCTTATCTATTCCCGCCATTAGCGGCCTGGCCGCGCTTCTTCTTGGGCGTGAATCGTGTCCAAACATTGCCTTTGAGATTGATGCGGTTGCCATCGTCCAGCACCTCATACTCGTCGGCCCGAATCTCGCCAATGGGCCCAACCCCGTTGAGCGGCGTCTGCCCCTCGACCCGGTTGTCCTTCACATACATGCGCGTGCGCTGGGAGGTGAAAGTATAGCCTGCCGCATCCGTCATCACGACGTCGCCCACAAGCTCCAGAATTTCCGTATCGGCGTTCCAGACGCCCTCGCGCGCCTGAACGACGGATGAGGCGGCATCTTCCAGACGCGGGTTCACCAGATCGATCAGCGAGACATTCTCGCGACGCCGGCGCGCGGTTTCAGCGGTGAGGCTGTAGGGCCGGTCATTCGAGTCGAAGCCCTCGAAGCGCGGCCCCAGGACCGTGACGCTGAGACCGGAAGTCGGGCCGCTCGTCGGGGCCGGGACGAGGCTGGAATTGATGATCGTGCCCACGAGTATGCCCGCCGACAGAACCGCCCCGATCGTGAAGATCAGTCGCAGAATATGCACCAGCGCCGTACGCCGCCGCGCATCCTTGAGCGATGTTGCGCGCCGCGGACCCCAGAGGTCCATCGAGTGATGCGAATGAGCGGCGGTGACCATGACCCAGCCTAAAACGGGAACCCTGCCCAAGGAAACCTTTTGACCTCAGCCAGAAGGCCCAAAAGAGGCGGAAAACCCTAGCTGTGTGCAAAAATGTCCTGCTCGGCCCAGCCGGACAGGTCGAGGGCAGCCCGCACCGGCAGGAAATCGAAGCAGGCCTGCGCCAGCTCCGTCCGTCCTTCGCGCGCCAGCATGCCGTCGAGCCTGGCCTTCAACTCGTGCAGATGCATCACGTCGGACGCGGCGTAGGCGAGCTGCGCATCGGAGAGCTTTTCAGCGCCCCAGTCCGAGCTTTGCTGGGCTTTCGACATGTCGAGATTGAGCAATTCGCGCGACAGATCCTTGAGACCGTGACGATCCGTGTAGGTCCTCGCCAGCTTCGAGGCGATCTTGGTGCAATAGACCGGGAAGCACGGCGCGCCGAGCCATTGCTGGATCATGCCCAGATCGAAACGCGCGAAATGGAAGATCTTGAGGATGCGCGGGTTCGACACAAGCGCCTTGAGGTTCGGACAGTCATAGTCAGGCCGCTTCAGGCGAACGACATGCGCATCGCCCTTTCCGTCCGACAGCTGCACCACACAGAGCGCGTCACGGAACGGGTTGAGACCCATCGTCTCCGTGTCGATGGCGACAGAACCCGTGAAGATCACGTCCGCCGGAAGATCGCCCTCGTGATTGTGGATAGCCATGGAAGCCTCGCTTTCGGGAGGAGGAATGGCGGGAAATGCCGGGAAAGACAACCCGGCCAATTCCGCGGTCAAATGGCTTAAACCCGCTCCAGATAAGCCGCCGTCGCCATGCCGCCGGCTGTGCAGACGCCGACCACTGCCTTGTTCTTCCCGCGCCGTCCCAACTCCATCAGCGTCGAGCCAAGATAGCGGATGCCCGACATGCCATAAGGATGGCCAAGCGCGATCGCGCCGCCATTGACGTTGGTTGTCTCCCACGGCGTCTCAAGCTGCGCCTGATTGTAGAGCGTGGTGACGGCATAGGCCTCGTGCAACTCCCAGAGATCGACATCGCCATTATTAAGACGGTGATGTTTCATCAGTTTCCGGATCGCGGGCGTGATGGCGATGCTCATCTCTTCCGGCGCAACGGAGGCGAGCTGCATTCCGCGGAACAGCCCCAGAATTGGCAGGCCACGCTTCGCCGCGAGATCGGCATCCATCAGCACAGCGGCGCCCGCGCCGTCCGACAGCTGTGAAGCATTGCCCGCCGTTGTCGTGCCGCCATCAAACACCGGCTTCAGCTTTGCCAGTCCCTCAATGGTTGTGTCAGCTCGCGGACCTTCATCATGATCGAGCGTCACGTCCTGTTCGCGGCTCTGTCCCGTCGCCTTGTCGGTCACCTTCATCACCGCCTTGAACGGCGTGATCTCCTCCGCGAACTTGCCCGCTGCCCTCGCCGCCTCGACGCGTTGCTGGCTGCCGACCACATACTGGTCCAGCGCCTCGCGGCTGATGCCATACTTCTTCGCGACGAAATCCGCCGTCTCGTTCATCGTCCACCACACGGCGGGCATCCGCGCCTGCAGCGGCGCATAGAAGAACCCGTCGACGGCAATGCCCATCTGCACGAGGCTGATGCTTTCGACGCCGCCGGCAATCCCGCAGGCGATTTCGCCCATCGCGATCCTGCTGGCGATCATCGACGCTGCGGTGAGGCCAGACCCGCAATAGCGGTTCACCGTCACGCCGGGCACGTCGAACCCGGCCTCCAGCGCCGCCGTGCGTCCGATATTGTGCCCCGTCGCGCCCTGCGGCAGGCCGCAGCCGAGCACGATATCCTCGACCTCGCCGCTCTCTACCCCCGCCCGCGCCACGACCTCCTTCAGCACATGCGCCGCCAGGGGAATGCCATGCGTCTGGTTGAGCGCCCCGCGAAACGCCCTGGCGATCCCGGTCCGGCAATAGCCGACGACTGCAACATCCTTCATGTCAAAATCCCTCGCTCCGGCGGCGGCTCAGGCCGCGCCGGGACTATAGTCATATTTTCAGAAGGATGCTGGTGCCCAGAAGAGGACTCGAACCTCCACGCCTCGCGGCGCTGCTACCTGAAAGCAGTGCGTCTACCAATTCCGCCATCTGGGCAGATAGCAAGGCGGGCGTGATACAGGGGGTGCGGCCGGTATTCAAGGGGCGACATTACAGCTGTCGCCAATCAGCGTTTTAACGCCAAAGAACCCGGTTTTCAGGCGTCCCCTGGCCTATTGGCGGTCACCATGGCCGCTTTCGCCGGAAAGCTGCCTAAGGTCAGCCCGGCCTTCCACGATTTCGGCCTGCCAGACAACCTGTCCGGTCGGACTGACAATATCCCAGGTCGCGCCGACGCCGACCGTCATCGGCATGGTGATGCAGAGCGTCGCCTGCCCGCGTGCGGTCCAGCAGAAGCGGTTCTGCGGATCGAGGCCCCAGGTCCCCGCCGCCCAGGTTCCAGCCGAATTCACCTGCTCAAGATCCTTGCCTTCCTTGATCAGGATGGTCGTCACCTTGCCGTCCTGCTGCGTGAGCGTCAGCGTGTTATCGCGAAGCACGCTGATCGTGTCGGCCGCCGCCGGCAGGACAAGGCCACATGAAAGCAGCAAAGGCGCTATAAAGCGCTTCATCTCAAACCTCAGTTGAACCGCCACAGCACGCGCACGCCGATCTCGTCCATGCCCTGGTTGCGACCTGTGCCGAGGATCTGGCCGTGGCTCAGGTGTTCATAGATGCCCTGCACCGCCCAGGTGGGCGCGATATCATAGGTCAGCGCAAGCGATGTGCGGAAGAGATCCTTCGACCCCAGCAGCACGTGGTCCTCCACATAGGCTGCGGCTTGCGGCGTGCCATTCGCGAACGGGTTATTGATCGTGCCATCATGGATCACATACCCGAAACCCGGCTCCAGCCGCCAGCTTGGCGCAAACTGCCAATCCCACTCCAGCCCAACACCGCCATACGACGTGTTTCCGTCCGAGTTCACCGACGCCATCACGTAAGGATGCGGAGAAGCGGCCCAGCCGAGCCAGTCGGGCGATGCAAAGCGCAACTCGCCATTGATGTTCACGCCGGATTCCTTGTCCGCGTTCTTGCAATCGGAAACGCAGATGTTGTGCTTCATCACACCGAGGCGAACGCTGTCGATCTGCGCGCTCGCGGCGGGCGCAACACAAGCGGCCGCTACCGCGGCCAGAAACACGATTTTCATGCACAACCTCCCAGGTACGTATCCGAGGCAGAGCATATTCCCGCGCAACAGGAAACTGGCCATCGCACGTCAATCAGGGGGCGGCGGCTCTATCCGTTCCCGTGGCTCGCGCCGCTTCGATGCGCGTTTCCAGGCTTGCTCGCTCGGCTTCGCTCTTCGACGCCCACCAGGCCGGCAGGTCGGAATTGGCGACCGGCAGTACCCAGTCCTTGTAAGTCGCCATCTGCGCTTGTGGGAAACTGCCGGGCTGTCCGCGCAGATATCGGTCGAAGAATCCCCGCACGAATTCGTTCTGTGCGCCGATCATCACATCGCTCGGCGTCGATCCAAACAACGGATCGCGCAAAGGCGACCGGATAAAAAGCGAAAAGTCCGACAGGCCAAGATGCTGCGAGCCCTTCAGCTGCACGCGGTGAATATCCTTGTGCGTGCCCGCCGTCGCGATGCGCTCGTAGGAAAACTCGTTGAAGCCGCGTGGCGTCGCAGGCGGCTCACGCTCAACCGTGCGATATGAATTGTTCTGATCCGAATGGAACATCATGAACGGCACAGGCATGTCGGCATTGAAAGCGGTGAACTGGAAATCGCCTCCGTCGAGATTGATCCCCGCCGCGCAGCGCTTGTCGATCATGCAGAGCGTGCCTGTCGTCGCTCCGCCGAATGACATGCCCATCTCGCCCACCCGCGTCAGATCGCTTGCAGCTGCGATCTGCGCAATCGGCTCCGGCACAGCACCCTTCTGAAGCTGGTCGTGCAGGAACAGGCGATCCAGCACCCAGGCGCGCGCACTTACGACGACGGTGCGATCCATCCGCGCCGCAGCCTGCGTGCGATATTCGATGTGACCGCCGATCCGCTCATCCAGCGTCAAGCCGCCAAGCGCCCGCGCCTGCGGCCGGTTGGCGCCCTCGTCCGGCGTATTGCGCACCATCTCGTTGACCGCGGGATCGAATGGAATGACGTCGCCATTCAGGAACAACGTCGCCGAAGAATCCGACGTATGCTGTACGGAGAAAACCACATAGCCGTGGCTAGCCAGATCCTCCATCAGCGCCGTGTTCTGGCCAAGGAAGGACGTGTAGCCATGGCTGTAAAACACCACCGGCAATCTTGCTGCACCGGCCATCAGAGGTGCGTCCTCCCATGAATTCGTCTGCACGTGCTTCACGTAGGCGAAGAACTGCGGAAACCCCACTGCCTCACCCATCGTTCGGGCCGTCGTCTCGGATTCGCGTTGTGTGAAATAAGGCCGCTGGTGCAGCCCGCTCGTATCCCCCGCCGGATACCAAACGCGCACCAGCAACCGCCGCGGCGCGCCCGCCGGGGCGTTGAACAGGCCGGGCCGGCTTGCGTCAGCCAGCTCGAATGTGCGCACGCCCACAGCATGCTCGCCCGAAGGCTTCGGCAGCTGAAACACCGGAAACATGACGATCGCCGCAACCGGCCCCAAGGCCATCAGCGTGAACAGCGTTCCCGAAACGAAGGGGATTCCGCGCGCGCGATCTGTCCGGCGCAACCGATTGACCAGCAGCACGGCCAGCACAACGGCGGCAAAGCCCGCGCCAGCCAGCGCCTGCCACCTGTCATCGAGAAAGCCCGCCACGCCCGCCAGCAGCATGACGCTTGTCGATACCAGCAACACGATCGGCCGTCGCGGCATGCGGCGAACCCACCAGGCGAGAAGAAAGACTGCCAGCGCCGCCAGCAGCAGAATGTCGGTAAGCGTCATGAATCAGATCCCGCACCACACCGGGCAGGACCGTCCAACGTTCATAAGGCAAGCTCAAGGCTGACGACGCGGAAAGCAGCTATGTCACGCCATACATTCGGCCGGACGCGCTGTAGCGCATCGTGCAGACTAGACCTTCACGCCGGAAATCCAGCGTCACGACACCGTCCAGTTCGTGCGTAAGTCCGGCCTCCAGTACGTGCGACCCAAACCCACGCCGCGTAGGCGGATCGACAGGGGGGCCGCCCAGCTCCAGCCATACGATCTCGATCACTTCCGGCTGCAGCGAGCGGTCGATGGTCCAGGTCACGCCCACCGCGCCGCCCGGAGCAGACAGCGCCCCATATTTTGCCGCGTTGGTCACCAGCTCATGGAAAGCCAGATTGAGCGCCACTGCTGTCTCGGCATTCAGCCTGACCGGCGGTCCCGCGATTTCGAGCCGCCAGTCAGCCGCATAAGGGTCGAGCGTCCGCCCGATCACATCCTTCAGCATGGCTCCTTCCCAGGAGTTTTCCGTGAGAAGGTCATGCGCCTTGGCAAGCGCCCGTACACGCGCATTGAGAGCGGCCATGAACGCGACGGGGTTGTCCGTTGTCCGATGCGTCTGCAGCGCGAGCGATTGCACGATTGCCAGCGTGTTCTTCACACGGTGGTTGAGTTCCGCAACCAAGCTGCGCTGGCGCTCCTCAGCACGCTTCCTGTCGGTGATCTCAAGCGACACGCCCTGCGCCCGCACAGGCACGCCATTGTCGTCGTAATCGGCCCGCCCGCGCACGAGTATCCACACAGTCTCGCCGTCCGGCCGAATAACGCGATACTCCACTTCCAGATCCTGCTGCGCCGCCAGTGCGCGGCCGATCAGCTTCTCGCGCAGCTTGCGGTCGTCCGGGTGGATCAGACGGAGAAGGTCATCATTGGTCATCGGCTGGGACACCGGCCAGCCGTAATCCTTCCGGCAGAGTTCCGATGTCGTCAGCGCGTTGGTCGCAAAGTCGATTGCCCATGTCCCCATCCGCGCAGCCTGCAGCGCTACCTCGAGCTGCTGTTCGGTCTGGCGCAGGATGCTATCGCTCATGTCCTGTCCGTGACCGCCCGCTCCAGCACGCGCCCGAGCTCGGCCGGATCGATGGGCTTGATGAGGATCGCGAAGGGATGGTCTTCGTTGATCCGCGCGATGGTCGGCCCCTCACTCGATCCGGTGATGTAGATGATGCGGGTGTCGATCTCCTTGCAGATCTCGATCGCCGCATCGATCCCGTCCTTGCCGCCCTCAAGGCGCACGTCCATCAGGATGCAGTCCGGCTTCAGCCTCAAGGCTTCTTCGACAGCTCCTGCCGCAGACTTCGCCGTGCCGCAGACTTCAAAGCCGTGCGCTTCGGACCAGATTTTCAGGAATTCGACGATCAGGAACTGATCGTCGACAATGAGCACACGACCCTTGGCGCCGCCCGTCTCCATCCCGTCTCCGATCAAAGGCTCGTCGGCACGAGCCGCAAGCTACAAGACACAAAGCTAATTGATGACGTTTCCCCGCGCCAGCGGTGGGTTTCCGTGGAAACTCTGCACCATGGGGCAGAAAATCTGGCGGTGGGTGCAGTCACGCGCCAACATTTCTCCAGCAAGTGATCCCTTACTGACGAACACGCCTGTTCGCACTCCGATCAGTCACCCGCAAACTCATAAACACGCTCAAAAAAGCCGGGGCCTGTTCTCGCCGGCCATCCAACAGAAAATTACCGATGAATCAGGGAAATGGTCGGGCCACTTCAGGGGAGAAACAGGCCGACAAACAGACCCGAAACAGGTGCAGAACACATGGAGGAATCAACGTGCTTGCCTTCATCCAGCGCAGCAGGTTGACCGCGACTTTGGCTCCTTCCGTTTCAGGCGCTTCAATCAGGCTGGCGGATGCTAGGGGTCGGAATAGTAGTCCTTGTCCGGCTCCGCGACTGTCGCGCCGAGCGTGAATCGCACCATCGATGAAATCGGGTGTATCGTCAGTCTTGCCGCTCGAGGTCCGCGATCAAGCGATCCCATTCGATCAAGTTCCACCGTATACACATGATGCGCTGAAAGTCTGTAGCGGAGGCCGCCCTTGCCATTGCAGCGTCGAGGTCTGCGGCTAAGTCGGCGCGCACGCGTTTGGCCGCCTCCAAGGTTTGCAATTCCACGCGGAATCCCTCCCGGCGTGGTCTACGAAAGCGCTGATTTCGAACACTGTAAAGTGCCTACCAGACCAGCCTCAACGCTAAACACATTGCCTCGGTCAGGTGGTCGAAAATCGCTCCCGCGCTGTAGCCAGCGAGGAGAGAGCGCCATGGACCAACCGCAGAGTCGACCAAACTTACGCATATTTAAAACACCCCAAAAGCAATGGCCTCGGTCCAATGCGCTGCAGCGCACATTGACCGAGACGGGGTTCAGTGGATCGTTTTGAGCACGACGGACCTGGGCAGCTAGAAAGGCGCCGGCGATGTTCATGGATCTTCTTGCACTCAGCGTCGCTCCAGCGATTTTCGTGGCGGCATGGTTCAGCGTCACAACCCTGATGAGAAGCCATCAGCCGATTGTAGGACACAGCACGCAGCGCAAAGCGCTCTGGGGCCTGTCAGGTGCGCTAAGTCTTTTCTGGATGATCGCTGTTCTAGTTGTCGGACTTGCATCATAGACGACCAACGCAACCGGTTAGCTCCGTTCACCGCCTGATTGAAGACAGCCACCCCTGCGGCTTGTGATCGGATCCACGCGACTCTGTCTGCCCTTCTCGAAAAATGGAATGATCCTCGTTCCTGTTTGCGCCAGCGTATCGTGCTCCGGTCGGCTCGCGGTCGTCTCTCCTCCCCGCAACCCATCGAGCTCCTAGCTACCGCACTCGCGCCTCCGCGAGCCGCAGAACGAGCGAGGCCAGCTGGGATCTCAGCGCATTCGGCAGGCGCTCACCGAACCGGTCATAGTGCGCCTTTATCCGAAGCGCTTCGGCGGCCCACTCCTGACGATCAACTTCGAGCAAGCCGTCCAGACGCATCTCCTCGGGCGCCAGACCCGACACGTCGAGATCGTCTGAATTTGGCAAGCGGCCAATAGGCGTATCACGCGCTCCGACCAGACCTTCCAACCGCTCAACCACCCATTTGAGGACGCGGATATTGTCCCCGAATCCCGGCCAGAGGAATTTTCCGGCGTCGTCCTTCCTGAACCAGTTCACGTAGAAGATGCGCGGCAGCTTTGGTGGGATAGGCGCGTCGGCGCCGATCTTGAGCCAGTGAGCGAAATAGTCACCCATGTTGTAACCGCAGAACGGCAGCATCGCGAACGGATCGCGACGTACAGCGCCAATCTTCGTCTCGGCCGCGGCAGTCCCTTCCGATGCAACGTTCGATGCGAGAAAGACGCCGTGCTCCCAATCGAAGGCTTCGGTCACCAGCGGGGCCGTCGTTGCGCGCCGGCCTCCAAACAAGATCGCTGAGATCGGCACGCCAGCCGGATCCTCCCATTCAGGCGCGATGATCGGGCATTGCCCTGCTGGGCTGGCAAAGCGTGCATTGGGATGAGCGGCAGGCTCACCGAGCGAGGGCGACCACACGCGTCCGCGCCAGTCAGTCATTTCCTCCGGCGGTTGTTTCGACAAGCCCTCCCACCAGACATCATCGTCCGCCGTCAGCGCGGTATTCGTGAAGATGGTGTTGGCGCGCGTCGTGGCGATGGCGTTGGCGTTCGTCGCCGGGCTGGTGCCAGGCGCCACGCCAAAGAAGCCCGCCTCGGGATTGATCGCGCGCAAGCGGCCGTCCGGACCAAATCGCATCCAGCAAATGTCATCACCGATGGTTTCAGCCTTCCAGCCGGGGAGCGTCGGCTGCAGCATGGCGAGGTTTGTCTTGCCGCATGCGCTAGGGAATGCCGCCGCGATGTAATGCACTTCGCCTCGCGGCGAGGTCAGCTTGAGGATGAGCATGTGTTCGGCGAGCCAGCCCTCATCCCGCGCCATCACCGACGCAATGCGCAGCGCGTAGCATTTCTTGCCCAGAAGCGCGTTGCCGCCGTAACCGGAACCGTAGCTCCAGATCTCGCGCGTCTCAGGGAAATGGACGATGTATTTGTCGTCGTTGCATGGCCACGGCACGTCCTTGCGCCCAAGCGTCAGCGGCGCGCCCACGGAATGCACGGCAGGCACGAAGAACCCGTCTTCGCCGAGCGCCTCCAACGCCTCGGCGCCCATGCGCGTCATGATCCGCATCGACAACACGACATAGGGACTGTCCGTAATCTCGACGCCGAGGGCGCTGATCGGCGATCCGATCGGCCCCATCGAGAACGGGACAACGTACATTGTGCGGCCGCGCATGCATCCGTCGAAAAGCTTGGACAGTTTCGCCCGCATGTCGGCCGGGTTGACCCAGTTGTTGGTCGGACCGGCGTCAATTTCGTGCTCTGAGCAGATGAAGGTGCGGTTCTCGACGCGCGCAACGTCTCGAGGATCAGACGCCGCCCAATAAGAGTTGGCTCGCTTTTTGGGATCGAGTCGACGCAGCGTGCCGGCATCGACAAGTTGTTGGGCAAGACGCTCCCATTCGGCGTCTGAGCCATCGCACCAATACACGGCGTCCGGCCGGGTCACGGCAGCGATCTCTGCAACCCACGTTGCAAGGCGTTTGTGACGGGTGGGCGTTGAGATTGGCGAAACAGGAATTGAGAGAGGCACGCCAGACTCCAACATTTTGGGCGAAACCATGCGGCTGACCACATGATGTATAAAACATCATTGCTAGATGTTCTAACATCCACTAACAGACCAAGCTTCGCTTTTGCAAGCTTGCGCCGCAATTTGTGTTGCTATTATAGGCATTTTCAACCTAATTGACATCAAGATTGATGTTTCATACATCTATCAAATGCTCACGCCTGCTCAGCTTCGCGCAGCCCGCGCCCTTCTCGGCATCGACCAGCGAACACTCGCGGCACAGGCTGGCGTTTCCCTCCCCACGATCCAGAGGATGGAAGCGAGCGACGGATATGTTCGCGGCGTCGTCGACACGCTGATCAAGGTTGTCGCGGCGCTCGAAGACGCAGGCATTGAACTCATCAGCGAAAACAGCGTGAGCACGGGCGGCGGACGCGGCGTGCGGTTGAAGGATCCGGCTGCGCCCGAGACGCGCGCTTCCCGTTCGCGGCCGCAGGAATCCCGCCCGCGTCGCAAACGCGCCAAGATGCCTGCGTGAGGTCGGGATGTCGCTCCAGCAACCGGCAGCGCCTGTCTCACGCACCTGGTTCGATTGGCGCCTCTACGTCCCGAAATCATTCACGGTCATCTTCAACGAAGGCTATCGCCTTGCCGACTTTCGCGCGGATGCAATAGCAGGTCTCACTGTCGCGATCGTCGCCTTGCCGCTCGCCATGGCGATTGCAATCGCTTCAGGCGCGACGCCTGACAAAGGCTTGATCACGGCGGTGGTCGCGGGCTTTCTGATTTCCGCTCTCGGTGGCTCACGTTTCCAGATTGGCGGCCCGACCGGCGCTTTCATCGTCGTGGTCTACGGCGTGATCGCGAAGTTCGGCTTCGACGGACTGATCGTCGCCACGTTGATGGCCGGCATGATGCTGATCATCGCGGGCATTCTACGCTTTGGCGACTGGATCAAATACATTCCCGAACCCGTGGTGACCGGCTTCACGGCAGGGATCGCGGTCATCATCTTTACCAGCCAGATAAAGGACCTTCTCGGCCTCACGACGGGAGAGGTTCCCGCCGAGTTCATTCCGAAAATCGAGACGTTCTGGGCGGCGCGGAACACAATCGCCTTGCCTGCCATCGCTGTCGCCGGCGTAGCCCTCGTGGCAATCCTCCTGTTACGCCGGTTCGCTCCGAAGGTCCCGGGATTCCTCCTCGCTGTGGCGGGAGGCGCATTGGTAGTGTGGCTGGTGAAACTGCCCGTCGAGACGATCGGATCAAAGTTTGGCGGCGTTCCGGCGGTTTTTCCCGCACCCAGCTTTCCGGCTTTCACCTTTGAGCGGTTGCAACAGCTGCTGCCTTCCGCCTTCACCATCGCCTTCCTTGCGGGCGTCGAAAGCCTCCTGTCGGCCATGGTCGCCGACGGAATGACGGGGCGCCGCCATCGCTCGAATTGCGAACTCGTGGCCCAGGGCGTTGCGAACATTGCTTCCGGACTTTTCGGCGGCCTATGCGCCACGGGCGCTATCGCACGCACCGCCACCAACATCAGGTCTGGCGGCCGGACGCCTGTCGCCGGCATGCTGCACGCCGTGTTCCTGCTTGCCTGCATGCTGAGCCTGGGACCTTTGATGTCGTTCATTCCCCTCGCCGCCCTTGCAGCGGTCCTGGCCGTCGTCGCCTGGAACATGAGCGAGAAGGAACGTTTCCGGCAGATGCTCGGCGGCCCGATCGGCGACCGCATCGTGCTTCTCGCAACGTTTGGCCTGACGGTGTTGGTCGATCTCACGGTCGCGATTGAAGTTGGCATCGTCCTATCGGCGCTCATCTTCATGCATCGCATGGCCGAAACCGCTGCATTCGAGAAGGGCGTCGCCCTCAACGACGTTGATCTTGATGATTTCAGCGAAGCAGGTCGCGCGCCATACACCGCACGGCGCGAGCTGCCCAAGGGGGTCGAAGTGTTTGTGCTGCATGGCCCTCTGTTTTTCGGAGCGGCGAGTCGACTCAACGATGCACTTGAAGCAGCGTTTCCCGCGCCCAAAGCAATCATCCTGCGCTTCGCTGACGTTCCGATGATAGACGCCTCTGGCGTTGGCACGCTCGCCCGGTTTCTGAAGCGATGCGACAACCACGGTGTTGCGGTTGTCCTGTCCGAACTGCAATCGCGGTCGCGGGAAGTTCTTGTAAGAATGGGCGTACTGAACTTCGTACATGTGAGTGTCGCACCAACCTATGCTCGTGCGCTGGAACTCGCCGACGAAAAAGTTCAGGCGGCGACCTCTCCGGCGGTCGCCTGACGAGAACCCGGAGACCGTGGCAATGAGAGAGATCGATAGCAGGCAGGGGCGGTTCGGCGAGATCCGCATCATGGAGCGCCAGCGCGATGGCGCGCGCCTCTACTGCGTCGGCGACGGCGTTCAGACAATGTCGGCGCCCGATGGAACCAGCCTTTTCGGGTATGTGCACGCAATCAAGCTGCTGATCGGAAACGCCAGAACCGTACTGATGCTTGGCGGCGGCGGGGGCAGTCTCGCAACCATGCTCGCGCGCCGTGGCGTGGACGTCACAGTCGTCGATATCGACGACGTCGCAGAGGATATTGCACGGCGATATTTCGGGCTTGATCATCGAGTTAGATGGGTCACCGAGGACGCAGGAACATTTATCAGATCGTGCCCGGACAGATTCGATGCGCTTGTCATCGATGCGTGCGATGAGCGCGGCGCCGTCGAAGCGTTCGCGACGGAGGAAAGCCTTGTCGAATCTCTTGGCCTGGTGCGTGGCGGCGGCTCGCTGGTGCTCAACCTCGCGAACAATGGCGGCCCCGAAATCCCGGCCTGGCAGCTGGCCAGCGCGATGGCCGGCAGGGGTCTCAACGCGACGCTGTACCGGCCCGCTCTCGGCAATGAAGGCAATGAGCTGTTGCACGTGGCGGTAGGCGGGCCACGGACCCCGATCAAGATCGGAAATCTGTCTGATCGGCCAAAGGAGACCTGGCTTTACCTCAGCACACTCGAAGCGTTCATTCCGGGGGAAGCCGGTCCTTACGATTTTATGTAGTCGCAAGCGTCCGCTTCGGTCGCTGCTTGCATGTCGCAAGGATCAAATCTCGTGCCAGCACTCCGCCTACAAATCTATGGATCTCCGGAAAGCTTTCCACAGTCAGAGCTGTTAGGCAGCGGCCAAGCCTGGCCCCTCTGACAAGACCTCACTGCGAGTTAGTTCACTCCCATCGGCGAAGTCATAGATCTTGCTCACGATGTTGCCGTCCCACACGAACCGATAGTGAGTAGCCTGAACCGATCGGCCAAGGACGGTGTTGTTAAAAATAGAAAGGCTCAGCGACGCCGGCTGTTCCGGTGATCGGAACAAGATGCCGTTCTTTCCTTCATCGTAGAAGCCCTTCCCCATCGCCCAACGATTTGCCTGATTGGGATCAATCGCCGCTTCACTGAGATCCACAAACCTTCCTTTCACGGGCGTGATGAGGAGGCGCATATCGACGCCCAGCGGCGGCTCGGAGGTTCGCTGGAGAAACTGCTCTCTGCGACGTAAGGCTCTGGCGAGAGCGGGACGAACACCGCGTACCATTTCTAGAACCGAATAGGCTGGATCGAGAAACGTGCTTCCCTCTGGATTAGGATAGGCAAACGGAGCGTGATTCCAGTTTTGCAGCGCCGGAGAGTTTTCGCGGACCGATCTGCCCTCGAGTTGCCAAGCCTTTTCCTTCAGGCGTGGATTCGTCTTGGCTTCCAGCGCCTTCGCGATCTCGACAATTTCGGAATCCCCAAACGTCTCGTAAACTTCGACGGGTGGAAACCGCGACGGAATCAGTCGGTGCCACTTCTCATCGACGTCTGCCTCCTTCACGCTCAAATCATCCTCCGCGCTGCGCATCCAGGTAGGCGCGCACCTTCCAGATGTCAGCGAGCTGGCCACCAAGCATCACGTCGAGCGCTGAACGCCCTTTGAAAAACTGGTTGGCTCGACGAAGCCACTCGTCTCCACGTCCTCGCTCTGGAAAGAGGATCTGGAGAGCCTTGTAGATTGAAAGCAGGTGCGAGATGCGCTCCTCAGTGTCCGTTGAAAGCTGAATCGACCGATCCTTCTTCCATTTGAAGTAAGTTGAGCGGGCGGGACTACCCAGCAACACGATTTGCTGTTCTGCGGAGAGATTCCAAGCCTCAGCCAGAGCTATGAACGCTTTGAATCCATTTTCGTTTTTGGTCGGCGTGTTTGGCGGCGTGTCGTGTTCCACATGCGGCATATGCCCTCCTTGGCAAAAATCCGTTTTCGGACTTGTTCTTTTCATTAGTCCGTTTTAGGACTTAGTCCAGATACGGACTCGCGGCCGATTCTAGTCCGGTTCGCGATTTCAGCAAATGGCTTGTCGGAGTGTCCGTCCCGACCCCCAAGGAGTTCCTCCCATGACCCAGGTAAAAGATGGCGATACTTCGGAAAAGAAGCCCGACGACGACGGCAAGAACATCCGGATCGAGGTTGAGCACGACGGGAAAGCTGAACCCGCCGATCTCAAGATCGATCGCGACGATGACGTCCTCGCGGCGGTGCGCAAGGCACTCGCTCTCGAGCCGGATGTCTTCCTCTTCGAGCGCGACAAGGACGAACCTCTGTCTGGCCCGATCAAGGGGCGCAAGGCGTTGCGGCTCATCGCCCACAAGTCGCGCTTGATCACCGTGCAGGTTCGATATGAGCACCGCACGATTGAGGAGAAGTTCGCACCCTCTCGCACAGTCTTCCGCGTGCTGGAGTGGGCTGTGGGCAAGAAGGGGTTCCACCTTGATGCGACCTCGGCCGCTAAGGCCAATCTGATTCTGCCCGGAGCAGACGCGCCCTTGCCCCGTGACGCAACAATCGGCCGGCTCGTACCTGCGGGCGAGCATGTGCTGGTGGTCGACCTCACGCTGCAGGATTTCACCAATGGCTGATGGGCATGCAGCGGGCGACCAGATGACGCTCGATGCGCATCTTGAGTCTGTGCGCTTCTTGGCGGGGGTGGAGGAAGGGCGCTGGCAGATTTTGCACTACGCCTTTCCCGAGCTCGTCGTGCGCGTGACTGGCTCTGCTGTCGACGACTCCTGGCAATCGACAATGGACTTTCAGCTGATATGCGATGGCTTTCCGGCAAAGCCCGTGTTCGCCCAACGCTGGGATACAGTCGCCCGCACGCGTCCCCCTCCTCCCGATCAGGGGCCGCCCGGCGTCATTGATGCTTTGAAAACGTGGAACTGCGACTCCGACTCCAGCCTGTACGGTGGAATTTATCGGCCGTGGCAACGTCACGCCGCCGCCCACAACAACTGGACGACTCTGCGCCCTCATCTTGCTTGGCGCCGCGATCGGCATCTGACCTTTGTGATGGAACAGCTCTATGAACTCGCTTCTGAACAAGCTGCTTGGGAAGCTGCTCGGGCCGCCGCCTAGACTTCGCTGCTCGCGTCGCGTCTGGCTCCACGGTGTTGTGGAACTCGCAAGGCGTACCGACGACGAACAGCAGGAAAGCGGCGCTTACCTGCTTGGCGTCGAACTCAAAGACGGCAGCAAGCGGATTCTGGAATTCGTCTTCTATGACGACATCGACCCGCGGGCGCTTGAGACTGGGATTGTAACCATCCGCCAGACTGCTTTGCCGCGGCTCTGGGCTGTATGCCGAGAACGTGGATACGGCGTGGTGGCGGACGTCCATGTGCATCCGCGCGGCTATCACCAGAGCGAGTCGGACATGGAAAATCCGGTCATGCCGCGCGCCGGACATATCGCCATGATCTTACCGAACTTCGCGCGTGATCGACCAACGCCGGGTCGAATCGGCGTTTTTGAGTTCCTGGGTGGAGGTCACTGGCAAGACCATTCCGCCCGAGGGGCCGAGTTCGTCCGTCTTGAGGGACCGACGTGAACCCGCACCTTCGAAAATCCCGCGTTTCCAAAGCCCTCACAGACGCCGGTCTATCGTCGTCGTTCGGCGAAGCTGAGGCCCGTCTCGCAGCAGTCACTGTCTGTGTTCATGTTTCAAAAGAGCAGTCGGTCACCGCCGCAGGTCAGGCTGCTGCACTCACGGCTGTAGTGACAGCTTATAAATGCTTCGGCCGAGTGAGCGTTGTTCTGGACAGCGATGCCGATTTGCTACGGCCGCTGCCTATCGGCAAAACGCTCTCTGCGGCGCTACTTAGGTTGGGCGCCGATATTCGAGACGCCCCCTCTTCCGAAGTAACGCACCACGTGCATGTTGGCATCTCTGCCCAACGTGACGTCTGGAGTGTTGAGTGTTGGTGGGACCGATGGCTCGCCGGCGTGCGAGCCGATGAAGAAGAGCCCTTGGGAGACTCGCGCCTTGCCCTTGCCGGGATTTTCGCCGCCGCAATCGCGATTCGTCAGGTCTTTCGAAGCGTCAGGCAGGCCGGAGCCCGGCCGACCGACGCAACCGTGAGTCTTTGGGAGCCGTGGACGCAAGACAGATCCGCAGGTCTCGGCCCAACGACGTTCACCTGTCCGGATGCGTTATGGCTGCTTGGTCTTGGCCACCTCGGCCAAGCTTATGTCTGGAGCCTTATCTTCCTGCCTTATTCCGCCCCACGCCGCGCAATCCTTCAAGATGACCAGAAAATCGGTGAGGAGAACGAGCCGACCAGCCTCTTGGTCGAAGCTGGAGACGTCGGCGAGAAAAAAGTGCGTGTGGCGGCGCGTTGGCTGGAAGCGTGTGGTTGGACGACGCAGATCATCGAGCGACGGCATGCCGGCGACATAGCTCTAACGCCTGACGATCCCCCGATTTTGATATGCGGTCTCGACGACGTCGTGCCGCGCAAGAAGATGGTGGCGGTGGGATTCGACTACATGATCGACGGTGGCATCGGAAATGGACCGACAGATTTCGAGGGCATTCAGATTCGCGCGATAGCCAAGGGATCCCAAGCCAACTCTTGGAATGACTCTGCGGCGCCAAAGTCTCCAACGCGCACCCTTTTAAAAGCGGCCTACCAGGCCCTTGAGCAAGAGATCGGCGGATGCGGGATGTATTCGTTGGCGAACGCGAGTGTGGCAGTTCCATTCGTGGGAGCTGCAACGGGCGCTCTTGCGATCGCGCAGGCCATCCGACTCTCATCAATGAAATCCAGCAGGACTCTGCTACAACTTGAGCTGGCCACGCCCGAGATGATCATTGATAGCGATGAAGCATTGGCACCTCCGACTTTCTTGGGAGGCGAGCTGCTCGAACTCATTTAATATCGGCTAGAATTCGGGTTGCCGCAGTCGCCCATAGAGGCTGGACGAATTTCTTCGATGGGCCCACTCTCGCCAGGGAGATGGAGCGTTGCTTCAACTGGGGTGGGGATGAAATTCAATTTCTTGCACGCTGCCGATCTGCATCTGGACAGTCCGCTGCTCGGATTAGCGGCCAAATCGACCGAGTTAGCCCAACGCGTTGCTGATGCATCCCGTTTGGCCTTCGACAATCTCGTCGCGCTCGCCATTGAACGCGAATGCAAATTCGTGCTGTTGGCGGGTGACGTATTCGATGGTGAATGGCGCGACTGGAAGTCAGGACAGTTTTTTGTGTCGCGAATGCGCCGCCTCAAGGAGGCTGGTATCCAGGTTTACATCGTTCTCGGCAATCACGACGCCGAGAACAAGTTCATGTCTCGGCTTGAGTTTTCAGACAACGTCGTCGTCTTCCCCCACAAGGCGGCCAAAACGATTGACCTAGTCGAACTCGAAGTTGCCATCCACGGCCGGAGCTTTCCGCAAAGGGATGTCAGTGAAAACCTCGCCGCAGAGTATCCCCCGCTCGTCAAAGGTCGCTTCAATATCGGTATCTTACATACCGCGTGTGGAGGCAGACCTGGCCATGCAAACTATGCGCCCTGCTCGGTCGAGCAACTGGTCAACAAGGGGTACGATTATTGGGCTCTCGGGCATGTACACGCCCGAGAGGTCTTGCATGCAAATCCCCACGTCGTGTTTCCGGGTAACCTGCAGGGACGCCACGTTCGGGAAACTGGCCCCAAAGGTGCGACGCTCGTTACGGTCGCCAATGGTAGCGTTTCAGCGATAGAGGCGTGCGATCTCGACGTCATTCGTTGGCACGCAGAGTCGATCGACGTTTCGGAAGCTTCCGAACTTCGTGATATCCCCCAGCTGATCCACGCCCGGATCACGGAAGTTCGTCAGTCCGCACCTGATCGGTCCATCGCCATTCGCTTGCAACTTACCGGACAAACTCCTCTTCATCTCGCCATCATCGGGAGGGAGGCTCTTCTTGGCGAGGAGATAGAGACAATCTTGGCGACAATCGCTGATGACATATGGGTGGAACGACTGGAGATCGCGACGGCGCCGCTTGCAACGAAGGCCGCGCTTGATCGCACGATCGGCGGGCGTATGAACGCGCTGGTCGCCGAGCTGGGATCAGACAAACTTCTCCAAGACACTTTGGAAACCACCCTCACCGACATCGCACAGAAGTTCCCCGCTGCGGCTCACAAAGAGGAGGCGCTTGCGCGAGTTCGCGCGGACGCCATGGAGCGCGCGACACAGATCGCGCTCGCCGCAATTGAACGCTCCCAGGGAGACGGCGATGCGGTTTAGCTCGATCACGCTACGCCGCTATGGCTATTTTGAACGGCGGGACTTGGACTTGAGTCAAGCGCACGGCTTGATAGTTGTCTTCGGACCTAATGAGGCGGGTAAGAGCACCCTGTTGTCGGCTGTGGTGGATTTCCTCTTCGGGATTCCGGAACGCTCACGTCACGGCGAGCGCTTTGGAAATGACCAAATTCAGATTGGAGCGCAGATCGTACTGTCGGACGGCACGAGCTATTCCTACCGGCGCCATAAGGCCCGGGGAGCCAAGGCGCTGACGGACGAGAACGGACAGACCGCCAACGCCGCCGTTTTGAACGGTGCGCTCGCCGGCGTAAGTCGTGAGAAGTTCGAAGCGCTGTTCGGGCTTGATCACGTCCTGTTGCGCACAGGCGGGGAAAATCTGCTCGCTGCCGATGGCGAGGTGGGCAAGCTTATTGTTGAAGCCGGCGGCGGATTGAGACTTCTGGTCGAACGGCTGAAAGAGCTTGAGGACGAAGCCTCCCGCATATTCAGCTCAAGAAGGAGCGCGGAACGAAAATTCTACCAAGCGTCCGACGCATTCGCCGCTGCCGACAAGAAGGTGAAAGACGCTAGTCTCACTTATGACGATTTTCGTTCGGCAAAGCGGACTGTTGAGTCTGAAAGGCAGACGCTCAATGTAAGTCGCGAGCAACGGACGGACGCCAGGACGCGGCTGTCGTCGTTGGAGCGTTTGTTTCGGACGGCGCCCATGCTTCGAGACCTCGCTGAGTTCGAGACTCGCGCCGTGGACTTCGAGGACGTCAGCAGACTCGACCGCGGATTCCCACAGCGCGGTAATGACGTCGCCCGGCAACATGACGTGGCGAAACAGGCAAGCGAAATGGCTGCCGCCGAACTACAGCGGCTTGAGACAGAACATGCCGCCATCACGTTTAACAAGACGCTGTTCGAAGATGAAATTCGGGTACGGACCGCCGAGACGAAAGCCGTTCACGTTGATCGCGAGCGTGGAGACAAAAGCAAACGCGAAGCTGAGCTTCACGCGAGCCTAACTAAGTTAGACACCCTGCGTAACCTGCTCGGAGCCCAACCTGAGGCCAACCTCAGATCAATTGCGCCCTCCCCGCTAGACCTGTCGAAAGTTCGAGATCTTGCTGAGCGGGCTACGACTGTCCAACGCGATATCCGTCAGACCGAAAGGCAGATCGCCGATCTAGGCGGCAAGATAAATTCGAATGAGACGCTTCAGTCCAAGCGCCGGAAGAATGGCGCCGATCGTCTGGTGGTTATCGATGAAGGCAGGATCGCACCATTGCTTCAGATGGAGTCGGAGGCGCAGCGCGCCAGAGGGGATTTAGCTGTCCGTACAAAGCGTATTACGCAAGCCTGCGCGGAGCTGGATGTTACCGACGCAGACGCACTACGGAGTCAGTTGTGGCCCGCAGCTGCGGCCATCGATATTGCGATCAACCGGCTAGCGAAGGCGCAACGTGAGCTGGAAGCCGCCAAGGATGAAAGGAAGGCGATCGCCAGGAAGATCGGCGAGGCCAAACGCATTCTCCAACGCGTGACAGGAGAGGAGGAGCTACCGACGGTGTCGGCAGTCGCTGCCGCGCGTGTGCTTCGTGATTCAGAGTGGGCCGCGATACGCGGCATGTTCATTGAGCCGGATAGCCCAGCATCACAACAAGCTGGTTCGGCGTGGCGAAACAGCAAGGTGTCGGAGTTCGAGCAGTCGCAAACGCAAGCTGATCGCCTCGCGGATCGGAAAGGAGATGAAGCGCAGCGTATTGCAGACGCCGCTCGCGCGCAGCAGGACTTGACGGAGTATCAACTGAGCGAACAGGCGCTCTCGGAGACAATTGCTGAGCTGACAAAGGAAGTTGAAGACTTGCTCGCGGAATGGGTGGCGACGTGGCCTGCGGTCGCGGATTTTGCGAACCGTCTGGAGGTTTGCCGCGTGCTGACGATGAAACGTGACTCAGCGCTTAAGGAAATTGATGAGGTGGCATTGCGCCAGGAGAAGCTTGAAGCCGTCGAAGCAGACCTCCATGCAGCGCAGGAAGCTTTAGCCGCCGCCGAGGCGAGTCTCGATTGCCGCAGAGAAGGCGATACCCTTTCATCGCGGCACCGGCTTCAAGAAATCGGCTCAAAGTTGGCCGAGCACAAAGAGGCCCATACGGAGTATCGCTCCCTCGACATCACCCTGCGCGACCAGCGTTTGGAACTGCGGGCCGCAGAGTCGGCGCTCGAACAGCTTCAGGCTGACGAGAGGGAATGCGTGCAGGCGTGGCGCATGTTGATGCCAGTAATCCGGCTTTCCGGCGACGCGGACATTCAGACCGGCGGCGTTGTCGCGACGGCATGGACGACTGCCGATGGGGTCTTTGATGCGATTGCGATCACCGAGCGTCGGCTGAACCGCATGGCTGAAGAAGAGGCAGAACTCGTCAGGCTGGTAGCAGAAATCGCCGAGGCGGCGGGTGTCGATATCCCGCAAGACCCCGTAGCGGCGTCCCGAATGTTGAGCGACCGATGGCAGCAAGCATCTGCCAAGGCTCAGGCGCGAGCGAAAATCGACGAGGCAATGCTGCCCGCCAAGGTGCAGCAGGAAACAACATCCGCGGGCCTGACGAATGCCAGCATAGAGCTAAACGCGCTGTGCCAAAGAGCGAATTGTACGCCGGAGGGTCTCCTCGCAACGATAGGACGTTGTACTTCGGCGCATCAGCTCGTCGATAAAATTGAGCAAACGCGTGAAACTTTACGGGCGGCCAGCGATGGAATTTCTCGTGAACACCTGGAGAGTGATCTGGAAGGTCGAAGCATGGACGCGCTACAGGCGTCGATCGATGAGGCCCGGGAGATCGCGGAGGCGCTCGACACCCGCATTGAGGCTGAAGCGGGATCTTTGCGCGACGCCGAACGGACGCTCAATGAAATGACCACGATCAGTGAGGCTTCAGGCGCAATCGCTGCACGCGAATCTGCCGCCGCAGATTTGGAGCGCTTCTCGATGCGTTACGTTGAGCTGACACTCGCACGCAAAATCTTGGAAGCAGCCATCGAACGGGTTCGCAAGGAGCAGCAGGACCCCCTTGTCATTCGTGCATCTCAGCTCTTCGCCACCGCCACGATCGGCGAGTTCCAAGGCATAGAGACGGATATCGATGAGGATGGCGAGCCCGTAGTGATCGGCATTCGCCAGGATGGATCATCGGTCCGCGTAGCCGGCATGAGCGACGGCACTCGGGATCAGCTCTATCTCGCGTTTCGGTTGGCTAGCCTTGAGCTCTACGCAAGGAGCGCCGAACCACTGCCATTCATCGCCGACGACATTCTGGTTCATTTCGATGATCCGAGATCGGCTGCCACATTGAATCTGCTCGCCGAGTTCGGCCGAAGTTCACAGGTGATACTATTCACGCACCACCGAGCGATCAGGAACGCTGCCCAAGCGCTGGTCGACCAAGGCTTGGCTACTTTAATTGATCTTACCTAGCGCCCCTCGGCGTACCCATTGAGCCGAACACTTGGTCGCCTCAACGTCCGCTGTCGCTGGGCGAGCGCAAAGGTATCGTTTTACATGAGGGCTCACAACTCGGCTTGCGCGTAGGAGTGAAGCCCGACTCCCGATATTATGCTCGCATGGATCAAGATAGCTTCGTACCCCCGCCCTATCTTCGTGCGCCGAATGATCTCCTCGATCGGGATTTGAGAAGGCGAGTTGAACGGCTCCTTGCCGGCGAACGTCGGGTGGAAGATCTGAGCCGGCTGTTCCTGGACTTGCGCGCGAAGGTTCAGCCGACTTCCAGCGTGCGAGAGATCGGTGATTTCGTTGCCCATCGTGACAAACGAGATCGCGGGGTGGTGATGACCGCTGCGCAGGATCTATATACGAGCGCTCATTCTTGGCTTGCCTCAATGCGAACGGGTGCGAGATCTTCCTTCACGCTTGAAAGGTTCGCACAAGCGGCACGCGCAAACCTCCGTCGCGCGACACCCGACCAACTGTTGAAGGGGTGCGGTTTGCGGCCAGCGGCTGCACGAACGAGTCTGGAGCGAGCCATTAAGCGCATCAAGCAGGGTGGCCACGTCAGCAAGAAGGAGAGCCGCACCTTCGAGTTCCTGGCGACCGCTTTTATTTGGAATCAAGCATTCGATGATCATGAGCTTTTCGACGAGTTCGCGTCTGCATTGGTAGCATCACAACTTCTCCTTTCATCCGAGACGACGAGTTTTGCGTCAGCAAAAGTTTTCGTTACGTTGTTTGCGGTTTCGCAGATGCATCTCGGATCCATCGCTCTCTCGCATGGTTCCGTGGGGCTTTATGCCGATTTCGACAATTCCAGAGGCAACCTTTGGGTACGCGCACAGATCTCGATCGAGGACCAAGGCAAACCAATCTACATGCCGCTCTGCGTGTTCCTCACTTCACTTCCAGGCGCGTCGCACTGTGACGAGAGATTGACCGCGGATCCGGCTAGTTGGCACCATCCCGTGGAAGTCGTGAATGGCTTACAGTTGGCAGCAATCTAGCGATGAGACTTGAATGCATGCCTTGAGCCGCCTCGACGATCGTTCTTCAAGGACGAGCACTTGGGTCAGATCAAACTTTTGACGTCATGGCCCGCCAGCCTGGCGCTGGGATAAGTAGCGCTTAGCTAAACCAGGTTGGACTGCTGCCGATCAAGTTGACAGTTTTGCTGCAAGCTTGATCCAGCGAACCTTGAACCATCTTACTTAGCCAATCTTTCAAAGGGGACCGTTCGTGGCGACACCGCTTATTCCCGCCTACCCCGTCCCTGACAGGTCCGACCAAGCACCTAGCCTGATGAAAAACGATGACGGCATCGTCGACATTGGCTGGTGCGATGGGGTGATGAACGATGGTCGACCGTTCCGGGCCGAAATGTGGGCCCAAGACGGCATCAGCATGCTGACGGTGTTTTTCTCTGCGAAGGGTATCGAGAGCATGCGGAGTGATCAGCTGCAGGAACTGGTCGTGAAGGAGGGTCTCGTTGCATTTCGCACTGAAGCACAAACATTTTGTCAGAGCGCTGAGTATACTGATTGCGCTGGCAACCTGATGTGGTCCGTGAATGTCGTTGTGGGCAACGACGAGGGCTCCTTCCTCACCGCTTCCACGCCGATCTTCCCCTATTCGCGAACGAGTGACACGAATACGATGTTCAACACTCGCGCTATCAAAGGAACTTCCCGCTCTCGCGCTTAAGATGATTGAGTAGCGGGTGATCGGCCCCCACCGAGTGGTCCAAGTCGATTGTTAGTTCATTGCTCGCTCTGGCGCTAGCTGGTGCTTGGCCGGCGGAGCGCTTGCGCGACGCGGAGCCGGCCATGCTCCAGCTAGCGTCGACATGAAGACCTCCGGCGCCGGGGCACGATAACCGAGCGATCCGTGAGGCCGCACAGCGTTGAAGTGCTTGCGCCAGTTTTCGATGATTACGCGAGCTTCTGCGAGGGAGTAGAAGATCTCGCCATTGAGAAGCTCATCGCGCAGTCTTGCATTGAAGCTCTCGACGAAGCCATTCTCCCACGGACTGCCTGGCGCGATGTAGGCAGTCCTCGCGCCCACCGCTGCGATCCAGTCTTTTACCGCTTGGGCGATAAATTCCGGCCCGTTATCTGAACGAACATGCTCAGGCACGCCGCGCGTTATGAACAGATCGGACAGCGTGTCGATCACATCGATCGCCTTCAGTTTTCGTTCGATGCGGATGGCGATGCATTCATGCGTGAACTCATCGACGACATTGAGCATCCGGTACTTCCTCCCCTCATGGGTGCGGTCTTCGACGAAGTCGTAAGACCAGACATGGTTGCGGCGCTCCGCCCGAAGGCGGATGCACGATCCATCGCTGAGCCATAAACGGCCGCGTTTTGGCTGTTTCTGAGGAACCTTCAGCCCCTCCTGCCGCCAGATCCGCTCAACCCGCTTGTCGTTCACCACCCAGCCAGCCGTCGATCGCAACAACGCCGCGATCTTCCGATAGCCGTAGCGGCCGTACTGCCTGGCGAGCTCGACAATGTCGGCGGTCAGCTTCGCTTCGTCATCCTGGCCCCGCGGCCGCTTGCGCTGCGTCGAACGATGCTGTCCGAGCACCCGGCAGATCCGGCGCTCGGACAGCTTCAACTCCGATCGAATGTGATCGATGCAGGCGCGGCGTCGCGCGGGGCTTAGAAGTTTCCCTTGGCGGCTTCCGACAGGATCAGCTTGTCGAGCGTCAGATCCGAGACCGCCTTGCGCAGCCGCTGGTTCTCCACCTCAAGATCCTTCATCCGCTTGACCTGATCGGTCTTCAGGCCGCCGAACTCCGAACGCCATCGGTAATATGTGACGTCCGTGACGCCGATCGACCGCACCGCATCGACCACCGACTGGCCTTGCGAGACCAGCACATCAACCTGCCGGAGCTTCGCAACGATCTCTTCCGGCTTGTAACGCTTCCTTGCCATCCGCCTTCTCCATCCTGTCCGAAGACATACCTAAGGGCGGACCACTTCAAAGGGGGCGGATCAATCATCGTGGATGACGCGCAAAAGCCAGGAGAGGCACTTTCCGAAGCAATGCGGCGTGCAGCGAACGCGTGGTTCGACGAAACCTTGTTCAGCCGGCTCAACAGCAAGTCCGAGGGCTGCATCATCATCGTGATGCAGCGCCTTCATGAAGACGACCTGGTCGGGCATGTCCTAGCCCAGGGCGAAGACTGGGAAATCGTGAACTTCCCTGCAATTGCCGAAACCGACGAGCTTCACGACTGGTCCAATGCATTTGGCGCGGGCCGGCATTTCCGGCGTGAGGGAGAAGCTCTTCACCCCGAACGCGAGCCCATCGGCGTGCTGCAGGGAATCCGCCGCCAGATGGGAACATATCTGTTCTCGGCCCAGTACCAGCAGGATCCTATTCCGCGCGAGGGCGCGCGGGTCAACGTCAACTGGTTCAACCGGTTCGACGCCGCGATACATATGGAGTTCGACCGCATTATTCAGAGTTGGGATACGGCGAGCAAACCAAGTGAGTTCAGTGATTTCTGCGTCTGCACAACGTGGGGCCAGAAGGGAGAAAAGCTATACCTTCTTCATGTTTACCGAAGCCGCCTGCTGTACCCCGACCTTGAGAAGAAGGTGATCGCGCTGTGTGACAACTGGAACGCGAGCCTTGTGATCATCGAGGATCACGATGCGGGACGCGCATTGGTTCAGAACCTGCCCGCGCAAGGATTCTACAAAGCGAAGGCGTTCAAGCCACGCGGCGACAAAGCCATGCGCATGGATGCGAACACCGGCATGATCGAGTTCGGGCGCGTGTTTGTTCCGCGCGAAGCACCTTGGCTCGATGATTATCTGAAGGAACTTCAGGCATTCCCGAACGGTCGCTTCGACGATCAGGTCGATTCAACTTCGCAAGCGCTGGAGTGGATCAACGGTGAAGGGCGCGAGCCAAGCCTCCTTGCTTATTACCGTCAGGAGAGCGAGCGGCTGAAATCACCCGCCAGTGCTGGTTACATCCGCCTGCGCTGTCCGCAATACCCTGAGCCAGGCGGCACACTGATGGGCAGTTACGGCAACATCAATCCCGACGTCGACGGTATCTACCAAGTCCCTGAGGACAAGCTCGACAAGAAGCAATTGGGCCGTTTGCTGACGCTTGGATGGAAGATCGTGGAATAGCCGACGCTGTCACGTTCAATACAGGCGGAAGCCAAGACTCATGATCTCCGCTTCTTGAAGAACTCCTCGACATCCACTCCAAGCGCCTTGGCAATTCGGTCAAGGACCAGGACCGAGGCGTTGCGCTTTCCGCGCTCAACACCGCTCAGATAGGTCTGGTGCACGTCCGCGCGCTCCGCCAGCTCTTCCTGCGACCAGTCCTTGCCACGGCGAAGCCGCTGCACGTTCAGCCCGATTCGCACCCGCACATCCATGGGCAGGATGGCGGCGGTAACCCTTCTTTAGAGCCATAGATTATAAGTCATAAAGCGACGGCCGGCAGGACCGGTACTTGATGGTGTTGGGGACAGCGGTGAAGCCGGTCCCACAACGGGCCAGCGCCGCCGGGATACAGGTGCGCCATGACGCATGATAAGACTCTTTTGCCCCGCGGCACGATACCTCCTGCCACCGGCGATGTAGCAGTGCTGGCCTCTCCGCTGCCGAAGATCAGCCCACCCGCCATTCGGTACATCAAGCTGGGAACCGGCGGCCGCTTCTCTCAAGAATGCATCGAACAGGGTATGATCCGGCTCGGCTTTGATGGCGTTCCGCACGATGCCTGCCTCGCCAACGACTGGGATGCGGTCCGAAGAACGCTGCGCAAACCGGACACGTTCTCGGGCGCCGCAACCAATCAGGCGCAACAGATCGAGGACTTCTATACTCTTGGGCCGGACGCACTCTGGATCACCTTCTGGGACCGCAAGCTGTGGTGGACATTCGCCAAGCCGGGCGTGATTCAAGACACGGAACACAGCTATCTTACCCGTTATCGTCGCACAGTCGGCTCTTGGCGCTGCACCGATGTTCTGGGCGAAGACCTTCGCCTTCGCGACTTCAGCACCAAGCTCACCCAGCTCGCAGCCTTCCGCGGCACGCTCTGCAATGTCAGACAGCACGATTATCTCGTGCGCCGCATCAATGCCGAGGCAGAGCCCTTGGTCACCGAAGCTCATGCGCTGCAGACTCAGTTGGTCGACATGGCTCGTCGCCTCGTGACAGCCTTGCACTGGCGCGACTTTGAGATCCTGGTCGATCGAATCTTCGCAGACTCAGGGTGGCGACGAGTCGGCGTGCTGGGTGAGAACCAGGCCGATGCCGACCTCATCGTGGAACAGGTCGCGACCGGCGAGCGGGCCTTCGTGCAGGTGAAATCGCGTGCCACACCCGATGTGCTCGCCAACTACATCACCCGCTTCCGCGACTATGCAGATTGCGGCCGCATGTTCTTCATCTGCCACTCGCCGACTGGGAAACTGCGCACTCAAACCGCCGCTCCTGCTGCCGATGTGGAATTGTGGTTTGCCGAGACGGTGGCGGAGAAGGCCATTCGCGCCGGCCTGTTCGAGTGGCTCGTCCAGCGCGTTCGATAGGGACGTCAGATTTCACTCGACTTCACCGCTGAACAGAGCGTGCCTGTCGGCCGGAGACACTGGCATGATCGACAAGGACACCGCGGCGGCAGGTTTAGGAGCCCTCGTCGCGGCGATCGCAGAGCTGACCGAGGACGCTCAGGACGTCGCCGTGAGACCGCTACGGGCGTCAGGCGACGCGCGACTGGCCTCCATCGCCACTCTCCGCCGCCTTGGCGAGGATATGTCCGCCTTGGCGAGCGCGATGGAGGTACTGCAGCGAAGATGTTCGTGAACCCGCCAGCAGGCTCGATTTCCGTGGCACCCTGAAGGCGGACATCCGGGTTCAACGGCAGGAGGCTCCCCGAGCCTTCGTCTTGGTTCCGGCGGCAGAGACGCGCAATCGGCCAATTAGCCAAAGGTCGACCCGGGCCTCTCCGGTCAGAGACGGGAAAACCAATCCGATCGCAACGGCAACAGAGACCGGCCCGGCAAATGACCCGCCGGTCGGCACTGCAAACACGCTTCCCGAAGCCTGGAGACCCGATCCTGCCCTGAAACCGGGGGAAACTTGAGCATTTCCGGCGGAAAACCCAGCCCGCCAACTAAAGCGCAGACTGCGTGGCGGTGAAGGTGGGATTCGAACCCACGATACGGTTACCCGTATACACGCTTTCCAAGCGTGCGCCTTCGACCACTCGGCCACCTCACCAGCGCAGGGGGGCCTTTTACATGGGCCCTCCTGAAGCGCAAGTTACTGTGACTTTCCGAGGGTTTTGACTTAGAGCCCCTGCCACCCCGCATCGGGGTTGCTGAATCCAAGACGGATGGCGCGAGGCTGTCCCTTGGCGGTAAAGCCCTTATCCCGAAGGCTGGCCAAGCCCTTCCGGGCCGCCCGGAAGCCATGCCGGTTCTCCAGGCCCACCCAGTCAACGGCCATCCGATCACGGCGCACTTCCCCGAAGGTGTCGAGGTTGCGGCGTTCGGCCTCGGCTGTTTCTTGGGCGCGGAACGCAAGTTCCGGCGGCGGCGCGAGCGTCTCGTACCCGGTCAGAACAGGCGTGAAAGCGCAAGCTTCACACGAGCGAGCGCAGCACGACGATGAACTCGTGTTCGCCCGGCTTGCCGGTCGGGATCATGGTGACGCGCGCTTCAACCAGCGACCACTCGCCCTTGTCGCTGCGCAGCCGCCAGGTTCGCCGGTTGACGAGGTTGCGCAGGTCGCGGGCTTCGCAATGCTCGAAATTCTCCTGCTCGCGCGCGGCTTCGTCCGCCTGCATCAGCTCGAACAGGTTGCGCCCCTCCACATCCTGCCCGCCCAGAAGATCGACGCATGCCGTCGAGGCAAACAGGATCAATCCGCCCGGCGCGACGCGCATCACGGTCTCAGACACGTGATCCACGATCAACCGGTAACGCGCTTCGGCGCCGATGATCGCGCCCCACGCTTCCCGCGTTTCTTTCAGGGTGCCCGCCAGCGTCTCGGTGAGCCGCTCCTTCTGCTCAAGCGCGACAGCCAGCGGAAGGATCGTCGCCCCAAAGATTGCAAGAAATGCCTGTGCGGTGATCAGCGTGTCGCGCAGGTCTAGACTCAACCACGGCGCCGGCGAGTAGCCATTGAGCACCATGATCGTCCAGGCAATCATCATGATTGCCATGCATATCTCCACCCCGGCTACGCCAAGTTCGAACGCCACCAGGACGAGAAGCGGCAACAGCAGCATCCGCAAGGTTGGAACCTCGGTCAGCCACGCCGACACGATGCTGAAACCGAAAACCAGGATCACCGCAGCCGCCATGCGCACGGGCTTGTCGGTAATTCCCTTCAGGCGCGCAGGGTTGAAACCTGTCAGCAGCGGCAGGAAGAACAACAGCCCAAGCGCATCAGCGCCGAACCACATCGCGAAGTCGCGTGCTTCCATCGGTCGGCTGATGATGAAGCTGCCCGATGCCGCAATGCAAGCCGAAGCGAACGGCCCGATCAGACATACCGCGAGAAACCAGAACACGTCCCTTCGGGAGGCGAACGTCATCGCGCCCGACGCAAGGAGCGCGGCCACGATCACGCTCTCCGACATGTCGCCGACGAGATAAGCCAGCGTGAAGTCGAGCGCATCGCCGACAAGGAGGTGCGCCCCGACATGGCCCACGGCTGCGCAGGCGATAACCACAGCCCACCTGCCACGCGGAACAACCAGCAGGGCTGCAACGAGAAGCGCGTTCGACAGCCAGATTGATTCGGTCGACCCGTCGAAACGCGAGAAGCTGAGACAAAGCAACGCCAACAGGGCGTAGCCCGCGCCAACCACTGGCGCACGTAACCAGATTCCCTGCCCGACCATGACCCGTCTCCCGGGCGCAGCCATAGGATAGGCGCGACGCTGGCGAAAGGGCCATCCTCGGGAATGGTCCGGTAATTTAGACCGGCGCCCGCGAAATTTTCGCCAGGCCCGCGAGCATGCCATCAAGATCGGCGCCGGTCGGATTTTTTCCTTCTCGCCGCAGGATCGCGAGCGCTTCCACATGCACCGCGACACCGGCCCACTGGTGACGATGGCGGTCGCCCGCCGCCATCAGCTCGCAGAGACTGTGAGCCGCTCGGGAGATATGCTTAAGCCCGAATATGCCAGCATCCCCAAGAACCTCCCGGGCAAGACGATAGAGATTGGCCGCATCGGAAGCCGACTGCGATTGCATCGCCGTGGCCGCCACCTGCGCCAGCTCATCGAGCTTCACCTCAAGCGCAGCCAGATGGATATCGCGAACCTTCTCGATATTCTCAGCCGCCTTTTTTACAGCGTGGCCGAGCAGCATTCCATTCGGATCTGTGATCGTTTTCGCGAGCTTGTTCTCGGGAAGGAATTTGCGGACCTGACTCACAGCGCCACCTTCATTGGTTTGAACATTTCGTCGATCTGCGACTGGTTCATGTCCGGCCCGGCGGCCACCGGAACGTCGAACGAAAGGTCATCCGTGCGGCGACCATTGGTGCCCAGAGGCGGCCCCTGGTTCTTGAAGCGCCGATCGGGGCCAACATAGTTGGGCGCCACGATGAAGGGCCTGCTTTCGCGCGCGACCCAGTGGATCCGCTGCAGCAGTACGTCGGGCGACAGCGGCTTGGCGACAACGGTGTTCGCGCCCGCATCGCGCGCGGCGCGTACGTTTCCCAGTGTCTGGTGGCCAAGCGCCGCGATGATGCCGACGCATCTGTTCGGCGAATTCTCCTCGCGTCGCGCGAAGCGGATGAACTCGAAGCCGGAATCGTCCTCGAACAGGGGATCGACGATGATCAGTTCCAGAGTCTGATCGTAGAAAATGCGCTCCGCATCGCGAACGTGCTGGCATGCATGGACCGATCGCACGCCGAATCCATTGAGGACCCGGCGCAACAGGTCAAGCGATTGCGGGTTGCTGTCCAGCACCAGCACGCTGGTCCGGTTGAGATTGATACGCGCCGAAAGATCGAGTGCCGCCCCCATGACGCGTTACCACAGCTCCGGCTCGGCAGGCGCTGCCGGCGCTGCGACGCGACCGCCGCCCAACCGCTTGCGCACACCTTCGAGCCACACCTGATCCAGCGCCGCCTCGATATCGAGTCTCCCGCATTCGCACGACTTAGCCGCGGAAAGGAACGCCTCCAGCGTGCGCAGTTGCTGGCCCAGATGATCAAGCGCTTGCAGGCGCTCAAGTCCATCAGCGGACTTGGCGCCGCTCACCATGGCGGCGACATCCGCCTCGACGACGGCAAGCACATCTGCTGCCGATCCGATTTCGGACGCGATGCGCTGCATCACCACTTCCACAGTCTCGCATGTCGGGAAAGTCCGGCACATCAGAAGAACTCCACATCGTACGCCGGTGGCGCAACTGGCGCCGCCGCAATCGAAAGTTCGCGCGCAAAAACATGCGCCTCGCTCTGGCCCATGATCCGTTGCTGGGCCTTACCCGTGGCCGGCCAGAACCGGATGCGGCGCGCGGCCTCCCCGCCCGTGCTGCCGCCGATCACGGGAATGCCTTCCTGACGCAGGAAGTCGGTCGCAAACGACGCATTCTTG
>Ga0116177_10000300_pt1 | contig 36935 bp, 15 predicted proteins | sample AD_STIC10_MetaG_FD_89750 | JGI IMG/M metagenome (GOLD analysis project Ga0116177, IMG submission 89750) | Active sludge microbial communities of municipal wastewater-treating anaerobic digesters from USA - AD_STIC10_MetaG | ecosystem: Engineered > Bioreactor > Anaerobic > Digestate | place: USA... | reverse complement strand
TAGGAGTTGTTTTTGTCGGTTTTATGACCACGGCTACAAATTATGCGGGGAGGGTGTTCCTGATCAACAGGGATTTTGTCCTGAATTCGCCGGCTTTTCGTGAAAATCTGATTATTTCAGTCTTGGCTATTCATGTTTACAAATTTCTAATTGAACTGATTTGTTGCGGAATCGTCAGCGCGCTTTACGGATTTTTCAGCTGGAAAAGCATGCTTCTTTTTCTCCCGCTTTTTTCCGCGTATATCGCTTTTATTCTCGGAATTACTATGACGCTTTCTATTCTTTACTGCTTTGCCAGAGATATCGAGCATATCTGGGCTTTGCTGTCACGAGTTTTTTTATTTATTACGCCGATTTTCTATGCGCTGCATCAAGTATCTCCTTTTGCGAGAAAGATGATTTATTTTATGAACCCGATAACGCCGTTTTTGATTTCCACCCGGCAGCTGTTTATCGGAGGGGAAGCTTTTAATTGGCTGGTTTATGCGCACAGCTTATTGCTCGGAGGATCATTTTTTATCGCGGGTTATAGTATTTTTATCGTTTTCGAAAACATTGCGCTGGAGAGGGCATGAATTCTGTTTGCGTAAAGACCGAACATTTAGCGAAGCGGTTTTGGGTTTTCAGGGAAGAGAAAACCACTTTTCGCGTTTTAAATTCTTTGATTCAGGGGAAACCGTTTCGAAAAGAATTTTGGGCGCTGAAAGACGTGTCTTTTGAAATCAAACGTGGCGAAAAGCTGGCTATTGTCGGGAAGAACGGTTCCGGCAAAACGACTTTGCTTCGGATCTTAACGGGGATTTACGATAAAACTTCGGGGGATTTATTGATCCAAGGAACTCCACAGGCATTATTGAAACTGCATATTGGTCTCAAGGCTGACCTGCCGGTTATCGATAATATCTATCTTTTTGGCGCAGTTCATGAGGTGTATCGCGATGCCCTAAAAGGGAAAGTGGAGGAAATTCTGGCGGTTTCGGGTCTTGGTGATTTGCGGTATATGCCGATCAAAGAACTTTCCGTGGGACAATTGCAGAGGCTTTTGCTCAGCGTTTTTTTTCAGGTGAAAAGTGATTTTCTGATTTTTGACGAGGTTTTCGCGTCGGTGGATCAGGAGTTTACGCAAAAATGCGATAGTTACTTTCAAGACCTGTTTTCTTCCGGCAAAACAGTTATTATGATCTCTCACGATGTTGCATTTCTGAAAAAGTTCTGCAAAACGGCCGTTTGGCTTGATGGCGGGGTGGTTCGTATGCAGGGCGGGATTGGTGAAGTCATTTCGGAGTATGAGAAATCTTTTGAGAAATAGCAACTTTGACCCAATTCGCCGGCCGGCCGGCGAATTGCCTTGGCTCTGACCAAACCAAATGTCTCCTTCTGTGTCTATCTTTCGACGTACGGAGTGGCTTTTCAATCTTGTTTTGAAGAGTCGATCTCTGTTTTGCTCCGGTCTGTTTTCTTTGATTTTCAGAAGACACAGGTCTTATAGATCTTGTAAATCTTTCTATTCGGAAATCCTTTGAGACAGCCTTAGAAAAATCTGGTATACTCTGTCGTCATTGGTGAGAATTTACACATTATAAGGGCACCGTATAGGCACCGAGGCCTAAAGTGAGTAAACCCGGGATTCGCTACGGTTTTGTATCCGTAATAGAATTAGATACTTACGATGTTTGGGCCCGTAGCTCAGTTGGTTAGAGCAGGCGACTCATAATCGCTTGGTCCAAGGTTCAAGTCCTTGCGGGCCCACTAAACTAATTCAAAATGCAAAATTTAAAATTCAAAATTGAAAAATTAGGGATTGAAATGCAAGGACTTGAAAGGAGACGCCGAACTTATTTCTATGGAGCTGCGACCATAAGGAGCAGCGATGACCATTGAGGCGGCGGCTGGCCGACCGGAAGCGGAATAACGGAACATTTGACGATGAGCCAAATGTGAAGTTGTTTATGGAGCTGAAGGCGCCAAGTCCTTCGTAGCCTGGAAACAACAATTTCCAGGCGGAGTGCCGAAAGCAAGAGCTTTCGGCTCGGGCCCGCTAAAGTAATGCAAAATGGAAAATTGGAAATTCGAAATAAACGTAGAAAAGAAAATCGGAAACTTGAACGGATAGAAAGGGTTGTTTTGCGGCAATGAAAATTTTAAGGCGATACATTCTGCGGGAACTCGCGATACCATTTATGATTTCGCTTGCCCTCTTTATGACCATTTTCATTGTCGGAAATTTGGTGAAGCTGGCGGATCTTTTGGTTAATAAAGGGGTCAGCCTGTTTGATATTCTAAAGCTCCTATTGCTTTTGATGCCCAATCTGCTCGGGTTTGTCCTCCCGACCAGTGTTTTGACGGCCATTCTCTTGACGTTTGGTTCGTTTGCCCAGCATAATGAAATCATCGCGATTAAGACTTCCGGGATTCATCTTTGGAGAGTAATGTCTCCGGTGGTTGTCTTGGGGTTTTTTATCAGTATTGTCGCGTTGATTCTAAACGATCAGATTCTCCCGCAGGCTTCTCATTCTTACCGCAGTCTGGTCAAGGAAATTCTGATCAAGAAGCCGATTGCTTATCTTGAGGCGGGAAGGCTGGTCAAGGAATTCAGTGATTTCATTATCTTGGCGCAAAAAATCGAAGGGAATCAAATTGAGGGAATTACCATTTATCAGCCCCAAAAGGACAAGCCGACCCGGACGATTGTCGCCGAGCGGGGAGAAATTCTTTCGTCCCCGAGCGATAAAACGCTTCTGCTGAAGCTGTACAATGGGTCGAGTGATGAGCCGAATCCGGACGATCCGAACGTTTTTTATAAGTTGGATTTCAAAACTTTTGAGCTTCCGCCTATCCGCCTGGGAGAGGAAACCGGGCCGAGACAGAAAAAAATCAAGGATATGACACTGGATGAGATCATGATGCGCATTGAAAAGAATCCCCGCAAGACGGAGGAGGAAATTGATACTTACAACGCGCTCCGAAGCGAATTTCATAAGAAAATCTCGTTCTCGTTCGCTTCTCTTGTGTTTGCCGTCATCGGATTGCCTTTGGCAATTATCACACGGCGTGGGGAAGCCATTATCAGTTTTTGCCTTGCGATGGGCATTGTCTCGCTTTATTATGTAATGTTTGTGTGGGCCAATACGATGGGTAGCCACGGGGTTTTGCCTCCGGGTGTTGTGATGTGGCTGCCGAATGTTTTTGTTCTCGGAATCGGTGCGGCGCTTTTTAAACGGGTGCTGGCTACATAACAGATTTTGATCGATTTTGGAATAATCAAAAAGCCCCTGTGCTTTTTTGCTTCTCGCTGAACCGATAGGTTCTTTCACAGATCATCGCTTCCGCCCGGAAGGGCGGAGGAGGAAAGTCCGGGCTTCACAGGACAAGGTGCTGGCTAACGGCCAGGCTTCGCTTTCGTAAGATGGCGAAGACGGAAAGTGCCACAGAGACCATACCGCCCTAATTACCGAGTGTTGCGGGGTTGTTAGGGTAAGGGTGAAAAGGCGGTGTAAGAGACCACCGGCATTTGCGGTAACGCCGATGCGCGGGAAAACCCCACCTGAAGAAAGGCTAAACATCCCCGGCTGGTCCGGCCGATGGGGAAGGTAAGCCGTTAGACGTTTGCAGCAATGCGAATGCCAGAGAGATGATGATCCGTTTCCTGAGTGAAAACTTAGGGGATGACAGAACTCGGCTTATGAGGTAGAATTCTACCGGTTGCAGGTGAAGCAAAACTGCACAGGTTGGTTTTTTGATGCGTAGGAAAAGTGAGAGCAACTTGACGCTTCCTTTGCTTGAAGTCGCGAAACGAGACCATCAAGGTCGAAGGGGAGTGCCGGAACGATGAAGTTCCTGCCGTAAGTTGCGTGCTCATTAAATTGATAGAAGAATTTCTAAGGAAATCCCACGTCAGCTCCTAGGTCGGAGCCTTCTGGGATTAATTCGCACGGGCAACTTGATGACGTTTGGGAAATATGAACGCCATAAGCCCGAAAAATGTTGAAAAGATTTCAAGGTAACTCCACGTAAATCGCTAGGTCGCGATTTACTGGAGTCAATTCGGCCGGTGGACTTGACGTCGTTCCCCAAAAAAGGAACGCCGTAAGTTCTGGCCTCATTGACCTTTTAAACTGGCCCTGTGAGACCAGAAAAGGAAAGACGATGGAAAAGATAGAATTTAAAACGACAGCTCGCCAAAAGGCGGGCTTTTTTTTTGTCCGCCGGGATCAAATCCGCAGCGCTAACGGAACGGGAGTCTTACGATGAATGGAAAAAAGATTCTTGACGGTGAAGGGGTTGAACGGGCCAGCATCCGGATTATTCATGAGATTTTAGAGAGAAACGGCGGGACGGCGGACCTTGCGATTATCGGTATGAGAACGCGGGGAGCCGTGCTGGCTCAACGGTTCGCGAATAAAATCAGGGAAATCGAACGGCAGGATATCCCGGTCGGTGCGTTGGACATTACCCTCTACCGGGATGATTTGACGGAGATCGGTCCTCAGCCGTTGGTCAAAGGCACTGAAATCCCGTTTGACATCAATCAGAAGAAAATCGTTCTTGTGGATGACGTGCTTTTCACCGGCAGAACGGTCCGGTGTGCTTTGGATGCGTTGGTGGATTACGGCCGGCCGGCTTGCATTCAGCTTGCGGTTCTGGTGGATCGCGGCCACCGGGAACTTCCGATCAAGGCGGATTATGTCGGGAAGAATATTCCCACGGCGGCGGATGAAGAAGTAATCGTCAGCCTGACGGAGACGGACGGGACGGACGCCGTGATGGTGAAACCAAAGGGCGATTTTTGAACATGAAGGAATTTTGTTTTGCAAGCAATCAACGAGTAATTAGGCGCCAATTCAGGGGGTGAAAGCGATGAGCAAATCGTGGACCCGGAAAGACCTTCTCGGACTTCGCGATCTTCGCCGCGAAGAGATTGAATTAATTTTGAAGACGGCGGAATCTTTCAAGGAAGTTTCGACCCGTCCGATTAAAAAAGTTCCCACGCTCCGGGGGCGTACCGTCGTGAATTTCTTTTTCGAACCCAGCACCCGAACGCGGGCTTCGTTTGAGATCGCGGAAAGACGGTTGAGTGCCGATACGATCAGTTTTTCGAGTTCCGGTTCGAGTATGGAAAAAGGCGAGACGCTGCTCGATACCGCGAAAAACATCGAGGCATTGAAGGCGGATTTGATTGTGATGCGGCATTCGGCTTCGGGCGCCCCTCATCGACTGAGCCAGTCCATTTCGGCCGGGATTATCAATGCCGGAGACGGCACGAACGAGCATCCCACTCAGGCTTTACTGGATATGTTTACCATGAAAGAGAAGAAAGGGCGCATCGAAGGGCTTCATGTGGTCTATATCGGAGATATCCTTCACAGCCGGGTGGCCCGGTCGAATATATGGGGATTGATGAAACTCGGGGCTCGCGTGACGGTTTGCGGCCCGAAAACATTGCTGCCGATCGAAGTGGATAAATTAGGAGTACGTGTGACGACGAAAGTGGAAGAGGCCATTGAAGGAGCGGATGCGATTACGCTGCTGAGAATACAACTGGAGCGTCAGAAAGAACCTTTCTTCCCGAGCGTCCGGGAATACGCGAGCACGTTTGGGATTACCCGCGAGCGCTTAAAAATGGCCAAAAAAGACGTGATCATCATGCATCCGGGGCCGATCAACCGCGGAGTGGAAATCGCGGATGATGTGGTGAACGGTCCTTACTCGGTGATTCTGGATCAGGTTACGAACGGAATTGCGGTAAGAATGGCTGTACTCTATTTGCTCAGCCAAGTGAGGGGATAACATGGGACTACTGATACAGGGAATTCGCGCGGTTGATCCGGGGAATCGTCTCGATCAAGTCGGGGATATTCTTATTGAAGACGGAAAGTTTCTGGTGATCGGGAAAAATCTTCAGGGCAGTTTCGATAACGTGATTAAAGGCGACGGGCTCTGCCTGGTCCCCGGATTTGTCGATCCTCACGTTCATTTTCGGGAACCGGGATACGAACACAAGGAAACCATCGAAACGGGGATACACGCGGCTTTGCACGGCGGCTATGTGGGATGCGTGACGATGCCCAACACGAATCCGCCCTGTGACACGCAAAGTGTGGTGGCGCATATTTTGAGGCGGGCCAAGGAATTGAATTTCAATCTTTTCCCCTGCGGGACGATCAGCAAACGCCGGGAGGGGAAGGAAATTTCGGAGATGGCCGAGCTTAAGCGGGCCGGCTGTGTGGCGGTGAGCGATGACGGGAGCTATGTCTCAAACTCCCTTTTGATGCGTCATGCCATGGAATACGCTTCCATGTGGGATCTTCTGGTGATCAGCCACGCCATCGATACGGACCTTTCTCAGGTCGGAGTGATGAACGAAGGGCGGATGTCAACGCTTCTTGGGTTGAAGGGAAGTCCGAATGCGGCCGAGGCGATTGCCGCCTGGCGGGATATCGCGCTTTCCAAATTGACCAAGGCCCGGCTTCATCTGGCGCATGTTTCGACCCGTGAAGTGGTAAAGCTTGTTCGGGAGGCCAAAAGAGAAGGCCTTCCCGTGACTTGCGAAGTGACGCCTCATCATCTTGCGCTCACGGATGAGGCGATCGGGAATTACGATACCAATTTTAAAATGAATCCGCCGCTTCGCACACCGGAAGATATCGAAGAGATTGTGGCCGGCCTCAAAGACGGGACGGTCGATTGCATCGGGACGGATCACGCGCCGCACGCGCCGGAGGAAAAGGAACTGGAATTTGCGGACGCGCCGTTCGGCAATACGGGGCTTGAGACGGCATTCGGCGTGGTGCTGACGGAACTTTATCATAAGCGAGGGATGAGTCTTCAGGACGTGATCATGAAAATGTCCGTCCGGCCCTGCGAGCTGATCGGCGTTAAACGGTTTAACGAGATCCGGGAAGGGTTTCTCGCGAATGTATCGATTGTCGATTTGAACCGGGAATGGGAAGTCCGGAAGGAGGATTTCCATTCCAAGTCCGTGAATTCCTGTTTTGTCGGGAAAAAACTGAAAGGGAAAGTTTTGCATACCATTTGCAACGGAAAAGTCTACTCGTTTATCTGAGGATGAGATGAAAGCGATTCTGGCTCTGGAAGACGGTTTGATCTTGGAAGGAGAAAGTTTCGGCCTCGAGGGCGAAACTCAGGGGGAGGTGGTTTTCAATACCTCCATGATGGGGTATCAGGAGATCCTGACGGATCCTTCCTATAAGGGGCAGATTGTCACGATGACGTATCCGCATATCGGGAATTACGGGATTAATTCCGAAGATGTCGAATCGTTCAGGCCGCACGTGGAAGGTTTCGTCATCCGGGAACTGAGCGGGATCACGAGCAATTGGCGTTCCGAGGAAAGTTTGGACGAATACCTCCGGAGAAACCGGATTGTCGGGATTGAAGGCGTGGACACGCGGATGCTGACGAAACATTTGAGGGATTTCGGGGCGAAACGGGGGATTATTTCGACGGTGGATTTGGACGGAAAGCGGTTGGTCAAGCGGGCGCGGAATGTCCCGAGTATTGTGGGGCAGGATCTCGTCAAAGAAGTCACGTGCCGGGAGGCTTATGATTTCGAGAAAGATCTTCCTCCGTCTTTCGGATGGCCCGAAGAATTTCCAAGACCGAAAAAGGAATATTTTGCTGTCTGCGTGGACGGCGGGATCAAATTCAATATTCTCAGGAAATTGCGCCAGCACGGATTCCGGGTCAAAGTGGTCCCCGCGTCCTCGACCTGGGAGCAGATCCTGCAGTGGAAACCGGACGGCGTGTTCTATTCGAACGGTCCGGGGGATCCCGAGCCCGTGCAGTATCTTTGGGGGAATATGCAGAAATTGATCGGGAAAGTCCCGGTTTTCGGGATTTGCCTCGGACATCAGATGCTGGGGCTTGCGTTGGGCGGGAAAACTTTCAAGCTGAAATTCGGACATCGCGGCGCGAATCATCCGGTGATGGATCTCAAAACGGGGAAGGTCGAGATCACGACTCAGAATCACGGTTTTTGCGTGGATTCCAAATCGCTGGGAAACGAGGTCGAGCAGACGCACATCAATTTGAACGACAAAACGCTGGAAGGCATTCGCCACCGGAAATATCCGGTTTTTTCGGTCCAATATCATCCGGAAAGTTCGGCCGGCCCGCATGACAGCGACTATCTTTTTTCCCGGTTTTATCAAATGATCGACAAGGGAGTCTGGTGATGCCGAGGCGCAAGGATCTTCGCAAAATTCTCATCATCGGTTCCGGCCCGATCATTATCGGCCAGGCCTGCGAATTTGATTATTCGGGAGCGCAGGCCTGCAAGGCACTGAAGCAGGACGGATTTCAGGTGGTTCTGGTGAATTCAAATCCCGCGACAATTATGACCGACCCCGAAATGGCGGACCGGACTTATATCGAACCGATTTCCGCGGAAGTGCTTGAGAAAATCATCGAACGGGAACGGCCGGACGCGTGCCTGCCTACCATGGGAGGACAGACCGGACTGAATGTCGCGATGGAGGCGGCTCAGCGGGGGATTTTCGAGAAATACGGCGTGGAATTGATCGGGGCCAAATACGAAGCGATTCGCAAGGCGGAAGACCGCGCCGAATTCAAAAAAGCTATGCAGAAGATCGGGCTCGATCTTCCTCGGAGCGCTTTTGCCTACTCCGTTGATGAGGCGCTGAAGCATGCGACCGAAATCGGCTATCCGGTGATTGTCCGCCCGAGCTTCACGCTGGGAGGGTTCGGAAGCGGAGTCTGCTTCAACCGCGCGGAACTCGAGAGGATTGCTTCTCTGGGGCTTGAATACAGCATGATTCACGAGGTCCTGATCGAGGAATCGGTCCTGGGATGGAAGGAATACGAACTCGAAGTGATGCGGGACATCAAAGACAATGTCGTCATTATCTGCTCGATCGAAAATTTCGATCCGATGGGCGTTCATACCGGGGATTCGATTACCGTTGCCCCCGCTCAGACGCTGACGGACAAGGAATATCAGAAGATGCGGGACGCCGCGGTCAAATGTATCCGGGAAATCGGAGTGGAAACCGGCGGCTCGAATATCCAGTTCGGACTTTGTCCGAAGACGGGGCGCATGGTTGTGATTGAAATGAATCCGAGGGTGTCCCGCTCTTCGGCGTTGGCTTCCAAGGCGACGGGATTTCCAATCGCAAAGATGGCGGCGAAATTGGCGGTGGGATACACACTGGATGAAATCTCAAATGACATCACCCAGTACACGCCGGCCTGTTTTGAACCGACCATTGATTACTGCGTCGTGAAAATTCCGCGTTTCGCTTTCGAAAAATTCCCGGGCGTCGACGATACCCTGACTTCACAGATGAAATCCGTGGGGGAAGTCATGGCGATCGGCAGGACTTTCAAAGAGGCGCTTCAGAAGGGCATTCGGTCCCTCGAGACTAAGCGTTTCGGATTCGGAGGAGACGGGAGGGACGAGGTCTTTGGGGAAAAGATCAAAACGGCCGAGGCTCTCGGCAGATGGCTTTCGAAAGCCAGGAACAATCTCGAACTGCGGGACAAGATTTTCGCCTATATCGCCAAACCCAAGCAGGACCGTCTTTTTTACATCCGCTACGCGCTCCAAACGGGAGCAACCGTCAGGGATATTTATGACGTAACGGGGATCGATCCTTGGTTTTTGAGCCAGCTGAGGGAGATCCTTTCTTTGGAAGGGAATCTGCTGGAGGAAAGGAAAAAACCGTATTCACGGGAACTTTTGCTGAAAGCGAAGCGATACGGGTTTTCGGACCAGCAGCTTGCTTTTTATCAGGGGACGACCGAAGAGAAAATCCGCCGGCACCGGAAGCGGCTCGGAATTCTTCCGACATTTAAGTTGGTGGACACCTGTGCCGCGGAATTCAAGGCCTACACGCCGTATTTTTATTCTACGTACGAGACGGAAGATGAAAGTATCCGGACGAAAAAACCCAAAGTGATGATTTTGGGAGGCGGACCGAACCGGATCGGACAGGGGATTGAGTTTGACTATTGCTGCGTGCAGGCGGCGTTCGCGCTTAAGGAACTCGGCTTCGAGACAATCATGGTGAATTCCAATCCCGAGACGGTCAGCACGGATTACGACACTTCCGACAAGCTTTTCTTTGAGCCGTTGACTTTCGAGGACGTGATGAATATCTATGAGGGGGAAAAACCGGTCGGGGTGGTTGTCCAGCTTGGCGGACAGACGCCGCTCAATCTTTCGAGACTGCTTGAAAAGGCCGGGGTTAAGATTCTGGGGACTTCGTCGCGTTCTATCCATGAAGCCGAAGACCGGGACGAATTCAGAAAACTTCTGGCCAAGGTGAAATTGGCCCAGCCCCCGAACGGAATGGCCAATACGGAGAAGGAAGCGATCCGGATCGCGAAGGAGATCGGTTATCCCGTGCTGGTCCGGCCTTCCTATGTGTTGGGGGGGCGCGCCATGGAGATCGCCTATGATGAAATTCAGCTGAAGGAATTTATCCGCGTCGCGGTTGAAGTATCGGATAATTCTCCCGTGCTGATCGACAAATTTCTCGAGAATGCCGGCGAGGTGGACGTCGATTTGATCGCGGACGGAAAGCATCAGGTCGTGGGGGGACTTTTGGAGCATATCGAGGAGGCCGGTATTCATTCGGGCGATAGCGCAATGGCGATACCTCCTTTTTCGCTGGATAAGAAACTGATCGACGAAATCATGAGCAAAACGAAAAAACTGGCTCAGTGCCTTAAGGTTAAAGGGCTGATGAATGTTCAATATGCGGTTCATAACGGGAAGGTTTATTGCCTGGAGGTGAATCCCCGCGCTTCCCGGACGGTGCCTTTCGTGAGCAAGGCTATCGGAGTCCCTCTCGCGAGATTGGCCGCTAAAGTCATGGCAGGGAGGAGTCTTCGCGAACTCGGATTCGTGAAAGAAGTACCGCCGCCGTTTACGGCGGTCAAAGAATCGGTGCTGCCGTTTATCAAATTTCCGGGAGTGGATATTATCCTTTCCCCGGAAATGCGTTCTACCGGCGAGGTCATGGGGATTGACCAGGATTTTGGGATGGCTTTTTTTAAATCGCAGGACGCGGCCTATTCGAGGCTCCCCTTGGAAGGGACGATTTTTGTCAGCGTTAAGAACGATGACAAGGAAGAGATGGCGCCGATTGCCCGGGACCTCGCGGTGTTGGGCTATAAATTGATTGCGACGCGGGGCACCTATGATTTCCTTTCGGCCCGCCAGATTCCCGTCGAAAAAGTCATGAAACTGGCGGAAGGGCGACCCAATATCAGCGACTGCATCATGAACCGGGACGTCAAATTGGTCATCAACACGCCGAGCGGCAAAGGGCCGAAGCTGGACGAAGCCAAAATCCGGTCTTTGGCGGTTCTTCACGGTATTTCTTGCATCACCACGTTAGACGGTGCGCGGGCGGCTCTTCAGGCGATTCAAGCTTTTAAAAAAGAGGGGTACGCGGTGAAATCGCTTCAGGAATATCACAAGATGGAAAAAAACGGTTCGAGAAAGGTGAAATCCGTTTGAGATGCGGAAGATAAAGCCGGTCGACGAATGGGTGACGATCAGGGAGAATATCCGCCTGACACCGAGACTTCTTAAAGTTTCATTCGATTTTCCCAAACTCGCCAAAATCGCACGGCCCGGACAATTCTTGCAGATGGCTATCGAAGACGCACGCGATCCTTTCTTGAGAAGACCTTTTACGGTTTATCGGGTGAAGCGAAACACGATCGAAATTTTGTATGAAGTGGTCGGGAAGGGGAGCCGGCTTTTATCGGAGAAAAAGAAGGGGGAACGGCTCAAGATTATGGGCCCGCTCGGAAACACCTTCACCATGAGCCTTAAAAAGCGGATCCATGTGGCGGTCGGGGGAGGCGTCGGGATTGCGCCTTTTATTTTTCTCGGGCAGAGAATGCCCGTGCATTATTTTTTGATGGGCGCGCGCTCCAAGGAGGGGCTTTTGCCGAATGCCGAATTTCGGGGGCTGACCGGGAAGAAGATTTTCGCGACGGAAGACGGATCTTGCGGGATGAAAGGATTCGTGACGGCCGCTCTCGAAAAAGTAATTCGGGAAGTTGGGGATGCGGGAAAACTGTATCTTTTTGTCTGCGGGCCGAAGAAAATGCTGGAAGCGGTAATGGAAATGGCGGAGCGGTTCGGGATCGAGGGGGAAGCGTCGATGGACGAGCGGATGGCCTGCGGCATCGGGGCCTGTCTCGGCTGCATGGTGAAAACGCGGGACGGGTACAAGACGAGTTGCAAAGACGGAACGGTTTTTAATTTTAAAGATCTCTTGGTTGATTAGGTTGGTTGGTTCCTTCGTCTCAGAAATTCGCTAAAAAAAGCGAATGAATTTGCCTCCGGAACCAAAACAAGCTACTACGGAAAATAGTAAGGCAAAAGGTCTTTAAAATAAGGGAAATGGGAAGGGATAAGGGCAGATGAAGCCTGATTTGTCGGTTAAAATTAAAGATATCACATTCAGGAATCCGGTGACAGTAGCTTCCGGGACTTTCGGCTCCGAAGGGGAATATCAGGGCTGGGTGGATTATGAAAAACTGGGGGCGATTGTCACGAAGACGGTGACGCGGAAGCCTAGAGAAGGAAATCCGATGCCGCGAATTTACGAGACTCCGGCGGGAATGTTGAATGCCATCGGGCTTCAGAACAAGGGGATTGAAGAGTTTATCGAAAAGAAGATTCCTTTTTTTTCGAAAATCCGGACTCCTTTGATTGTCAATATTGCCGGAGAATCTGTCGAAGATTATGTTTGCCTTGCGGAAAAACTTTCTCATCTAAAAGAAGTCAGCGGCGTTGAACTGAATATTTCCTGTCCGAACGTGAAAAAAGGCCTCGAGTTTTGCGCTCAGCCCGGCCTGGCTTATGAAGTGGTAAGCGAGGTTCGGAGTGTGACGCCCAAATTATTAATTACAAAAGTCTCGCCGGAGGCGCATGATTTCCTGGGAGTGGTGGAGGCCTGCGTTAAGGCCGGAACGGACGCGTTCACGGCGATCAACACGATCCGGGGAATGGCGATTGACGTGGAGGCGAGACGTCCCCGGCTTGCCAATGTATTCGGAGGCTTGAGCGGCCCGGCGATTCGACCGGTGGCGCTGCGTTATGTGTATGAAATTAAACGGAGATTTGATGTCCCCGTGATTGCGGCGGGGGGAATTTGCTGTACGAATGACGCGCTTGAATTTATTATTGCCGGAGCCCATATGGTCGCGGTGGGAACCGCGAATTTCGTCGAACCCCGTGCCACGATGGAAATATTAAGCGGAATCGAAAAGTATCTCGGAGAAAGAAGACTTGAATCGATCGATGAAGTCCGGGGAACGGTGAAAGTGGATTGTTGATAAAGGAGACATTTGCAAGATGACAACTAGTGTTAACCGAGAACGGAAACGGTTTCAAGTACAGATTCTTAACCGTGGCGGTGATGCTGTCAAAAAAAGCGGACGGCAAGATCGGATTATTGTGGCTCTGGATACGCAGGATTTCTCCGAAATGAAACGTTGGGTGAAGTCGCTCAAAGGGCTTATCAGTTTTTTTAAAGTGGGGAGCGAACTATTTACGGCCTGCGGGAAGAAGGCGGTGAAGTACGTCCGCGATCAGGGGGCGGAGGTGTTTCTTGATTTAAAGTTTCATGATATTCCCGCGACGGTGGAGGCTTCCGCGAAAGCCGCGGCCGGACTCGGCGTGAAGATGTTTAACGTCCATGCTTTGGGCGGAGTTCAGATGATGCGGGCTGCGAAGCAGGCGGTGAAAGACATTTCCCCGATGCCATGGGTGCTCGGCGTGACGGTTTTGACGAGCATGGGCGAAAACGAGCTCTCTGATGAATTGAAAATTGCGATGCCGCTTGAAAGACAAGTGATTCATCTTGCCAAGCTTGCGAAACAATCCGGTCTTGACGGCGTGGTGGCTTCGGCCCGGGAAGTGAAGCATGTGAAAAAAATATTAGGGGGCGGATTCAAAGTGGTAACGCCCGGTATCCGACCGGCTTGGTCTGCCAGTCAGGATCAGAAGCGAATCGTCACTCCTCGAGACGCTTTTGCGTTGGGCACTGATTACATTGTGATCGGCCGTCCGATTACGGGCGCAAAAGATGTGAAAGGCGCCGCATTACGGGTCATTGAAGAGATTGAATAATTTCCTACTCCGGTAAATTCCTACCTTGCTTATCACAATAAAAGCGTAGTACTTCTGAAGCGTAAAATTTTCATTTTTGGATATATCAAGTTTAATCAATATTATTCAACTTCAAAACTTGAATTTCAAGTTTCGTAAAGGTATCTTTTAATTGGAGCATATAGAGACGCTTAAAAGAGTAAAAAGGGCAGGCTATATGTGTATTGAGATAGTGAGAGATTTATAGAGAGGAACCGTATGCGGGGATTTTTAAAGCAAATCTCGATGGGGGTTCTTATATTCTTTGTTTGCACCAATGTATTAGGTGCGCAGCAAGTCCCCATGAGTCTGAGTCTTACTTCGAGAATTCAGGAAGGAGAATTTTCCGTTCCCGAAAAGATTTTAATTCCCCGGGAGATGGGTTCCGTTCAGGAAGATTATCGCAGCAAGACCGGTAAACCGTTTGTTGTTTTTATCCAGGACGCACATGCGGTTGTTGATGCGCAATCCAATATCCGGGAATTGATCCGGTATTTTGCCCAGAATTACGGGATGGGATTGGTTGCCCTCGAGGGGGGAGCGGGGCGTCTGGATTCTTTGCTCCTTCGGACTTTTCCCGATGAGGGGTTGAAGAAAAAAGTCCTGGCGGATTATCTCGAACGGGGCGAACTGTCCGGCGCTCAGCTGGCCGCGGCGTTGAATCCGGAAGACGCTTCTTATTTCGGGATCGAAGACTGGCCGTTGTATGAGGCTCATTATCTCGCGTATTTGAAAGCGGCAAAAAATGAGCAAGCGGTGCTTGAGGCGCTGGATGGCAAGGAAAAAGAGCTGGACGCCGAGCGGGCGGAGGTTTATTCGACCGGACATAACGAATTTCATGAAAAAGTAAAAGCTTTCCGGGGTGAGCGCCTTTCTTTGCTGGATTTCCTGAAGTATCTTCGCTCTCAGACGACGGTTTTGGAGTTGATGTCCGGTGAAAATTATCCCCACCTCAGACTTTTAATGGATTCGATCGGGGAGGACGCAGGGCTCGATTACGCGATGCTAGACGCGGAGATTCGCCAGACGGCGGACGAGCTGCGGAAAAACTGCTCCAGGAAATTTTCAAAGCGCCAACTGATGGATTTTAACGAAAAATATCAGGAATTTGCGTCGGGCCGGTCGAATCCGGCGGGTTTTCTGAAATATTTGGCCGGTTGTTCCAAGCGTTTCGGAGTGAAAATGAAGTTTAGCCTGCAGATGAAGCGCCTGCTCGGCCATGAAGAGAGTTTTGCCAATATCAAGGGTACGAGGGTTTTTGACGAGTTGGAGAATCTAATTGCCGGGGCGGAGGAAAGTTTCTGGGAAAGCGCGAAGGAAAAAGCGCTTTCGGAACGCTACGGGAAAATAATCCTTCTCCGGGATTTGGCTAAATTGGAATTGAACCGGGAAAAGTTTGAGCGTATTCAGGCGGATCCCGGGAAGTATTTTGCTCTGATCCCGGACCCCGCGCTTCTGAAATCGCATCTTGATTTTTACTGGTGCGCGCTTGCCCGAGACGAAGTTTTGCAGAAAAACCTGGAGAAATTAGTCGCCCGCGAACGGAAGAATGCGGTGATCGTGATCTTGGGGGGATTTCACCGGGGCGGGTTTGAGAAGCGGCTGAGAGAGGAGGGGTACTCGTTTTGCACCATTACGCCGAGAATTAATTCTTTGGCGGGCGCCGAGAATTACGATGCGGTGATGGAAGGCGAGTTGTCATACAAAAACTACCTCAAGACGACGTTTTATGACGCGTTCATGAGGGCTTCGGGTATGAAACTGGTTTCCGGATTGAACGAGCCCGATTTTCGGAAAGTGATCAAAGGGTGGCGGGATGGAGTGATCCGGCGGCTTGCGGACGAAGGACGGCTGGCGGAGGCGGGACGATACACGAAATACGTGGATTTGCTGATGAAAGTCTACGTCGAGAAATTCGGGACGGAAAATTTGGAGAAAAAGAACAGGGATGAGATTCTCCGGGCCGTTGAAGATGAGCTGACGCATTTTCAGGAGAGTTTTTTTGGGAAAGCATGGGCGGAAGTCCGGGCCGGAGTCGAAGATTTTACGGGTAAGCTCCGGGCGCTGGCGGACGGGAATAAAATTACCGAGAAGCAGGTGAGATCTGTTTTTGAAGAGAACTCCGACCCGTCCGCACTGGGCGCATCTTTGGGGGCGTTGATTCCGGACCTTCCGTGCGATTGGTTGAGAGACTTTGTGTTGGGGGAATTAAGCCTCGGGGATTTGGAAGTCAAGTTAGCACCGGAGATCTTGAGGGCTTCGGGATTTACCAAAATTGCCCGGGAGGATGTCCGCTCGGCACTTCAAAAGGTCGCGAAACAAACGGAACAAATCACCCCTGAAATTGCCCGGATGGATGAGGTTGTGAGGGGCGCGGATGCGTTGGATGTTTTGGTCCGGAAAACCGGTGAATTGCCGCAAGCCGATACTCCCCGGGTGACGCAACAATTGACGGAAACGCTTGTCAACAATGTCGTGGATTCCGTGACGCAGAGGATTCCGGATGCCAGTCTCCGTCAGATTGCCAGGCCCCAAGTTGCCAAGGCGATCTTGGATAGAATTCAACCGACGGACGAGGAAAGGAAATTATTGCCGGATCAAACGGTTCAAGCGGTTATTCCATTGCCGGACGGTGATAAAAAAGATGGAACCCCGTCGCTGCCAAATGGAGATGAGGAGCAGCCAGTCGATAGGCTTATCGATGTGCTTCCCGTTCAATCTGCAGCCGAGCAGGCGGTGAGCGAATTACCGGCATCTGATACACATGCAAAGGCGTCGTCTTTGGGCGGAGAGATCGGTGTGTTGCCTCTTTCTTCCATAGGGGAGGAAATGGAAGCATTCGAAAAAGAATTCCTGGACGGAACTTCTTTCAGAAGCGAAAACGCGGTTATGATGGGAAAAAAGCCCTTGGCGATGGACGATGCTCTGGCGGGATTGCTGCGGCGCTCTGCCGCGGAGGCCGTCGGGAAACTTTCGCCACGATCGCAAGCTAAATTAAATCGCGGAGACGTTGTCCGGGTAATCGCCAGGTTTGAGCACCAAGGAGAGTCTCATAGTGCGGATTTCCGGGCAGGCTTGGTTTACGGCCGGTTGATTGTGGTCCGGAAGAATCTGCTCAATCGTTTGGGAATGACACCTCAGGAGTATTTTGATCTTTTGAATCATTCCGACGGTATACGGGAGCAATTGGAGGGTCGGGAGGAAAAAGCGGGGACTGACGGAATCAAGGATCCTTATTTGGTGGTGGGATTGGAAAAGTCAGAGCATTTATTTGGAAGTGATTTGCAAGGCCATCTGCTCGGCGTGAATATTGCGCTGGGACAAGCCGTTCGCGGCGAAAAAATCACGAAAGAGGTTGAAGAGAAACTTTTAGCGGATGCAATGACTTCTGAAATGCGTGATTTCCGGCTAAGGACCGAAGTTGAAGCCTTTGATATAGAAAACCAATGGAATTCACATGAGGCCCAGGATTTGTGTCGTGAAATCCGGCAGATAGCTCAGGATTCCGAATCCGGCGGTCCCGTCAGAGCCGGGGAATGGTATTGGCGTTCAGGAGTGCTGGCATGGAGAATTGCGCAGAGGGCGGTTGCGGTCGGAGATTCCAAGACGGCAAAAAGATTTTATTCTGAGGCAGGAGAGCTTCTCGGGAAGGCAAGTGTCTGTTTTGGAAATCCAAGCTGTGTGTCGCAATTCAGCGAAATTTCGGACCGTGCGGCACATTTTTCCGAGCGGGTGAGCGCCGAAGCGGGAAATATCCCGGCGGCTGCAAGCCCTCAAAATGCTCAGAAAATCAGACCGAGACAGCGAATCGCCGCGAATACTGCTGTAGAACGTAAATTGCGATTGGTTGCTTTGATTCTAATTGCTTTGTGTTCGGTTTTTGGTGTTGCCGCTGCCCGAGTGTCAAATTTGGCGACGGGTCCGATTGGCCGGGAAACCGAGACGCAACCCACGGGTCCTTTGCAAAGATCCGGAGGAAGCGCATTACCTCGCACTATCGATACCGTTAACGATGGGGATTACGATTTGGTGGTTGTCGGTTCCACTTCTTCGGGGATTTCTTCGGCCATTGCGGCAAAGAGGGCGAATCCCAATCTTCGGATTGCCATTGTTACAAGCGCCACCGGAGACAGTTTCGAAGATATGCGGGTAAATGGTCTTGGGAATGAGGATGCGATGCGTGTGAGCGAATTACGGACCGGATTATCGGCAGAATTTAATCAGCTCGCCGCGCAGTACATGCTGAAATATCACTATCCGAAGGAACCCGGCGTCCTGAGAACATTGAAAGCGTGGGCGAATTATGACCCGTCTAACCCGCCTTCCCGTTGTGCCAAATACGCTCCGGATGCCGCGCGGTATGCGAACAAAGAGCTTTTGAGCCGCGCGAATGGGCTCGGCGGGCCTCCCATCATTTTGATCCGGGGCAGTTATGTGGAGTCGGTGATCCAATCGGAAAATGCTCCCCGGGTAATTGTTCTTGGCGGGAAGGTACCGATGAGAATTTCCGGGCGGACTTTCGTGGATGCGACCCCTTCGGCGGATCTTGCCCGGAAATGCGGCGTTCAATACCGTTTGGGGGATGATTCCGCTTACTATTCTGATCAAACCGGTATCCCTCCTGCGCCGACGGAAGAAAATCACTATCGCACCGCAACGCAGGCTTTGTCTCCGCTTCTAACACTCAGAGAATATCAAGGAGAGATTCCTCAGGCGGCGAGAGCCGTGAATCATCCGTATTATGAATCTTCCGGAGCTGCCGCCCAATGGCAAAATTTTAAAGCAGCGGCGGATCAGTTAAGAGCGAGGGGAAAATTCCCGTCCTGGAGATCGACGTGGGCATACCAGAGCGGTGTTCTCGGAGGCGGCTATTATGAGTTGAATGAAAATCAGGATATCGTGACGCTGCCGAACGGTGCGAAAGTTTTTGTCGGTACGGATTATTTGAATCCGCAGGATGTTCATGACTACATTTACTATCCCGAGAAAAGACCCGAGATTACGCAAAGAGCGTTTTCGAATTCGTTGAATTGGCTGAGATATCATCAGGAGGTTATGGGGGACCCTATCGGACTCGGCGAAGTTCATCAACAGGGGGATTCGGATTCTCGGACGGTTTATTTGCGAGAGGGGGTCCGAATCAAAGGCAATACGACTTATCAATCCAGCCAGCCCATTGCCGGGGCAATGTCTTTTAGGGAAATGAAACGTGTTTTGGAGGTCCCCGAAGAACATTCCGTGATGACTTTCAGCTATATGGCAGACGCTCATCATGCCTATGTGGACCGGGGCGGAAATATGAGAGGCGGGTTTTGGCATGCGACTCCCGGAAAAGATCGCAGGGGGACGCCCATCATCGAAATGCCCTATGACGCGTTGTCTCCCTCTGGGATTCCCGATTTGCTGGTTACGGAGGCTGTTTCGACGGATCGTGACATGTATGCGATTGCGCGAATGGAGCCCGCGAAAGCGATGCTCGGCCAGGCGGCCGGCAATGCGGTTGCGTTGTCTCTTGCGACCGGGCGCTCATTAGATAAGGTGGACGTTTCTGCTCTGCAGAAAATGCAGACGGAACAAGGTGTGCAGGTTTTTTATCATGATCTTGGCGATCAGACGGTCGGTGCCAGAACTTATGAGATTCGGGATCTTACGGTTCCCAGAGTCGATCTTACGCAAGATGAATTGCTGGCGGTTGGAAACCCGGCCCGGGTTCAGGTCAGGGCTAGTCCTCCGGCAGGGTTCGGCTTGCTGGGGGCGGTCGCGGAATGGGGCGGAGTGCGATTGCCGGGCATAAGATCTGAGGGAGCGGAGCCTGTTCGCGAGGGTGCTCTATCTTCCGAATTGTCCGAGGGACTCGAGAAGATTTCCGGGCCTTTCGGACCCGATCGGGCTGCAGCCGTTTCGGCTTCATCGCTGGGAAATTCGAGGGAAGGCAAAAGTCTGCTGGAACGAACGTTTTCGGCCGCCAAGAGGTTTGGAGCGGGCTTTTGGGACCGGATTTCTGAAACGCGACGACGCGTGTGGGGACAGGTGAATTATATGGCCCGTCATCCGATGGAATTTTCGCGCGTTTTTCTCCGAATTTATTTTTCGAAGGCCTATGCAAGGCTTAAAAGGATGGGTATCGTGGGAAATCCTGTAGTGGAGGATTCCCTCATCGCGCCCATCAGTACCAACATTCTAAACCGGAATTATGGTGAGCGGGGGATTTCCGGTTTTATGTATTTCCAATCGGCTGAATTGAGGGCTTCAAGAAAGATTCTTTCCCGCGAGGGAATCATTGAAGCGCTGGCCCGGAAGCTGAGAATATTCGGAGCGGAAGAAAGAATGCTGACGGAATTTTTGGAGAGATTCAGCCGTGAGTTGGGTTTTGGCCGTTTTGGTTTTAATGGGCTTTACGATTATTTCCACGGGCAGGCCGCCGCGCTTTATGGTGTCCTGTCCCGAATAGCCGTCCGGGATGATGAAAAGGCCGTCATGATTGGCATGGATGCCGAGAAATTAAAACTGGCGTTTGATTTGTTGCATCCCGGCCGCGAAGCGGGTTATTTCTATCTGAGCCGGACTAAAATGATGTCGCCGGAAGAAGCGAGAGTGCTTTATGCGACCCGTGAAGCCGTAATCGGTCCCGGAGAATACACGAAAATTGTGAATGAAGAAACTCAGACGAGACGTCAGTTTCAGTTTTCGGATAATTCTCTTTTAAATTCGGTCATGTTTCAAATTGTTAAAAAGGCACAAAAGATTGCAATGGAAACAGGCGAGAGTTTTGAAGCGGTTTTTGCCGGGCTTTTAAGAAAAGAATTTGAAGAGAGGTCTATTCAGAATGAGCGGCTGGAAAGAGAGCATCTCAATCTCTTTGGCAATCCAAACCCGGAATTGGACGCTGTTTTGCGGGAGGAAATCCTGGGGAACCGTTTTTTTCTACGGGCGGTGGCATTGTTCGAAGGTTTTTATGATTCCAATCTGAGAGAAAATGACCGGATCGTTATTCCCGATGTGGGCGTGACGGCGTCCCAGCCTTGGCTTCTATACGGTACTTTGGAATATTTAAAACAATTGCGGGAAACAGACCCTCGTTTCAATGAGTTGACGGAATCTCAACGGGAAATGGTGAGAGATTTGCAGGCGAAGAATAAATCCGTCCGGATTGTTCTTTTGTCGGGACGATGGGAAGACGAATGGGGAGATGTCCCTCATGGGCCGACGTTGGAGGGCGATACCGTTCCGTTTTCGCTGACTCATTTGGTGGAAATATTTCAAAGTGCGGGTGTCAGGTGGGAACAATTTGAAACCGGAACGGATTTGATCCCTGCGGCATTGTCGGCGGAAGATCAGATTCGGGCTTATCTGACATCTTTGATTACGAGGAATGCTTTTCTGGAGAAAATGCAATCTGAGGCCCGGTCGTTGGGAACGGAGTTTGAACCGGAAATTGGGAAAATACTGATTGATGAGAGAGGTGATGTGACTTACCGGAATCCACGCGCTGTCAATATTTTGAATCTGCCTGCGGAAAAATTCGGGAGTGCTGACGGCAGAGCGGTGAATCCTCTCCGGTTGTTATTTGAAACGGCCGGAGAAGTGTTCGGACGGCATGGGATAAGCGAAACTCCGCTGGTTTCCGCGATAGGTTCCACCACTTATCTTTTAGACGAAACGGGCCTTCCTGACTGGGGCAGGATTGATGATATCGATCTGCGTTTGCACACGAAAGAAATGCTAAATGCTTCAATTCAGAAAGAAATTCTGGACGGTTTCTTGACGAAATTGCAGGCAGCGCTGGGGAACAGGGCGGAAGGGACCGCGGAGGAATTAAACACGATTTATGACCGGACAACCGGTCATGGATATCCCGTGAGCCTGTTTTTTGCCGAAAGGAATTCGTTGTTCGGGGCGGGGAATGAATGGGACCGGTTCCGGCCGGGGCAAATTTTTTATGGAGACATTTCCAACTTGAATAGGATTTCTTCGGCTGAAGTTAAAATGCGCAGCGGGGATCCCAACGGGCTGCTCGTCAATGCGATTCCTTATTATCGGAGTAAATTAGCTGACGCGTTGGCGACGGAATCCGAAGGGTATACCGGCTTGAAAAATCGGAAACTTGAGATGGTTAAACGGTTATATGAAATCGCCGCCCTGAGAGGAGTTGAAAGCGATTTCCGGGAACTTTTAGATGTGTACAACCGGACACAATTTGATGAGCTGGAAGCGGATCGGGTTTGCCGCCAGGCTATTTCCCGGCTGAAAACGGATGAAAAAACCCTCCGGAGGGACCTGTCAAGGTTTTTTGAGGTTACGGAAAAAGCGTCTTCTTTGGGGGATGAGGCCGTCTATGCCGAAATCGATGCCCGGAAGCAAGAAATTATTTCCCGCCTGCGCGCAGTTTACGGGAGAGATCTGAAAAACCTTTTCGGGGATTTGGGAATGGTTTTTTCGGACGAGTTGGATGATTTCTCGCCCGGATTTTATGAGCGGGCTTACGAGATGACGGCAAACGGACAGAAACTCGAAGGCTTTGAATTAAATAATGCGCATCTTAATTTTCTGCTTTCCACTTTGAGCGGATCGAAACCTGCCTTGGAGTTCGGAAAGAATTTCATGCTGACACCGGAAGGAGAAGCAAGGGATTTTCCCTCGACTCCCGGAGGGTTTTTCCCTTCTTTGACGCTCGACACACAGGGACGGTTGATGAACCGAAGGCTTAAAGAGGTCCTTCATGTGGAATGGTTCGTTTCTCAGGCGCAGGACCCTCAGCAGATGATTGGCGATGGTTATTTCTGGGATGGGGGCGAAGTATTTGTTTATCATCTGCCCAAAATGGCGGAGACGATTGCGGCGCATGCCGAATTTCTTCGGCAATACATTCAAGATGACAATCTAATCGGGCAAATGAATTCGTTTCTTGAAAAATGGCGAAAATTGGAGGGCGGAGAAGATTCTATTGAGAGCTTAAGAAGCGAATTGAATGAATTGGTTTCGGGACTTTTTACCAATTCCCGGACTCATCGCGATGCGCTTGCCGGGATTTTATTCGGATATCCAAGATCGGATGTGGAAGCTTATCTGGAGGGTAAACGGAGCGGTCAGAATAACACGTTTCTTATCGGTGCCGGTTTTAGAACTCAAGGGGGCGAAGATGCGCGGCAGACCGTGCAAAGTTGGAGAATCGGGAAAGCAGCATTTCTCAATGCTGTTTTTGAATTGATGGTTGAAACGGAAAACAGTAAAGACGGGTTTGCCGGCGAAGTCAAAGAAGGAAAATCTTTGGGGGCCGAGGGGAGTCGTTTATACGGGTTCTCCAGGCTTTATGGATTGCTGAAGAGTTTTACGGATAACGATACGGATTTGATTCCCGCAGATGACGTGGTGGCCGATGTTCACGGGGACTTTTTCGAGTTTGATCAAATGCTGAAAGAATTATGGGCCAGGGGAATTACGGAAGCGGTCGCTTTGGGCGATTACATGGACCGCGGAAATCTGAGTTTCTATGTCTATCGCCTTCTGAGGGAGTATGAAGGGAGGGGAAAAGAAGTTGAGGGGATCGCAAGAACCGTTGTCCCTCTTATGGGAAATCACGATTTGATGTTTCTCATGGCAATGATGGGAGACGGGCATGAATTTTTGCAATGGCTCGGAAACGGCGGGATCAATGTTTTAAAAGAAGGTAGCATCAGTCTGCGCGATCCGGCTACGCAGTTTCAGACGGAAGCCGTCAAGAATCGTGAAAAGGATTTTTATCATCAGATCTTCTACGCTTACAAACATGACCGTGCTTTCCAGAAGATGGCGGCTGATTTATTTTCCGCGGTCCGCCGGAATGAACGCCTCAGGGAAATGGCCGACTGGATGAAAGCAAATCTCAGGCTTTATCACCTGGATCAGCTGGGAAGATTTTATGTGCATGCCGGTGTTCCGGTGGATGAAGAAGGGAATTCTCTTTTGGCTTACAAAGGCTTCCGGGGGCTGGCCGCGTTGGCAAAATTGGAAGAAGACCTGACGGAGGCTTTCCGCCGGGGAGATCCCGATGCCGAGGTTTTTAAGTGGCTGATGAATCCAAATTGGTCTCCGCTTTGGGTAAGGCAATGGGAAGATCGTGTAAGGGATCCGGATGGCTTTGCAGATGATATGGGTGTGTCGACGATTACGGTTGGGCATATGGCATACGGCGGAACCAAGATTGTCGAAGGCGGAAGGATTATCGTTGCGAGTCAGGGAAGCCATGCGCAAAGAATGAAAACGGGTGAGTCTCTGATTCCGCAAAAATTAACCGAATGGGCGGATCAGGCGCGTAAACACGCTCGGATTGTTTTATCCGGCCTTCCGGGTCCAACAGGGGCGTCTTTGGGTGATCTAGGAGAGACGGGTTCTTCTCAAAACCTTGCCCAGGAATTGGCGCTTAAACCGTATGACGAGCTTTTAAAGCTTGCAGGGATTGAGGTCCCTGCCGGTGAGAGTTTGGAAGAATCAATGCAAAAGGATATCTCTCTGCCGGTTGGATCCTGGTTTTCTGCTGAGGCCAAGGCACTTTGCAAGATGCTGACCGAGATTGTCGGCTTATTGCACCCTCACGTTGAACATTTCCGCGAAGACATGCGAACTGAATTTGCAAAAGATCAAAGTCCTTCTCTTTCGGAAGATTCGGCCCGACGAATTTTTGAAAGGGCCGAAGCGATTGCTCAGGCAATTGCGGAAAGCGAACGGTTGGAGGACTATCTGTCTCTGAATTGGAGCGCTCAGCCGGGGACGGATCTCAATAATGCTTCGGTCAATGTCCCTTGGTTTATTCTTCATCACATGATGGAGGACCGTCTGGTAAATATTTTATCGGTAATAGGGGGGTTTTCCCATCATATTGAAAGGCATTCCGCCGAGAAGAAAATTATAAGGGCGGATTTTCGAGTCATTAATCGCAGCGTTAAAAAATTCCTCGTTCAATTGATTCGCGCGCTTAGGATATTGTCCAAGCCGCGGGATACGATTCCCGTAAAAGTTATCAGCCGCCGCGTTGTCGAAATTGATTTTGATGCGTTGATTGCGGAATCAAAAAGGGGAAGGGCTCAATCGCTTGGGGATGGAACGAACAGGCCGTTGCTTCGGGTTATGATCCTGGAAGATGAAATGAGCCTCAAGCGGCTTTATGAAATCAGAGCTCGGGCATGGGCAAGAACAAGAGGAGGTGAAGCAGAGGTAACGGTTGCTCATTATGGGAAAGAGGCGCTTGATGAAATCAACAGCAGGATTGCGAGCGGAGACGCGGATGAGATATTTGATCTTGTTCTTGCCGATTTTGGAACGTTGATTGAAGAAACAGGTAGAGGAGGGGCGGGGGCCTGGATTGTGGAAATGCTTCAGGAAATACCGGAAGACGTGCGGCCTTTGACAGTCATCTGGAGTGCGGGAAATGATCCGATTCAAAATGTGTTCCCGGAGTTGGTGAAGAAAGGGGCCGTTTTTGAGGCTTTGGATAAGGTGAAGGGGATTGAGGCATTTGACAAAATTCTTGACGATGCTTACGGCGAACTGGTGTCGCGAGGACGGATTCCGCCCAGCGCGGGGTCTTTAGGAGAAGATCGGCTTTCGCAATTGGGGCCGCTGGAATCGATTGAGATGGAAGGGGTGGTTGTGGATGTTCCGGCATTTTACAAAGAAAGGGCGGAGGCCATGCTGACGGAAATCGGTTTGGAAAAATCCCGTCCCGGTGCCGTTTATTTTCTGATTCGCCCGATCGACGCGTTAAGAGTATTGGCTAACCGCTATGGGATTAAAAGCGGGCATGTCCGTATTTCTGTCGGTGATTATTATTACGTTGATAAATCACAGGATGGCTCAGCTTTGGAGATAGGCCTTCCGAAATACAGCGTGCTGAGCGAAGGGTTTCAAACTGACCTGAGCCGTCTTTTGGCAGTTGCATTGGAATCTATAAGTAATACCGGCGCCTTCTCAGCCCCCTTAAGGGCGGATTCAATAGAGGAAAGCATGCGAAAGCTCCGTTTTAGACGTTATCTTCAAGGCGAGGGAAGTGCCTATCCGATTCCGGCAGGACGCGAAAAAGCCTATTATTCGGGAAAGAAAATACCAATTTTAAGAGATGTCGCGATGAGCGGAGGGGTGTTGACAGGCGGTAAATCGGACGGTGGACTTAAGACAGACAAAGGGAAGAATTATCTCTGGGCATCGCAGGATCCCGGTTTAGCTGAATGGCACGGAAGGGCGGGAAAGGGAGCGGTTTTAAGATTTAATAAAGAAGCGGTAGACAGAGATTTCCGAACGGGTTCCGGTTGGCAGTTTGGATTGGTCAATGAGGTAATGATTTTTGATTCTCAGGGAGGAACCGTTGAGATCCCTCTTACGAGCGATTATTTGGAGGAAATTCTTGCGTTTGATAGGGCGAGCGCGGAGGAATTAAGAAATTTGTATCCGTCCATCTCTATTCGGCTGATTGAAACGCCGGAAGATGCCGAGGCGTATCTCAGGGAAAATGGCGAGATGACCAATGAAGATTTGGAACAATATTATTTTTCACCTGAAAATCTTGCCCGTTCGGCAGAAAAGAAAACGGATCTTGATTTTGAAGCATTGGCCCGGTACATCGGTTTCGCTCCTGAGGAGATTCGGTCTTTACCGTACGGGGAATCTTATTTGCTGATTTCGAAGCTTTTTGCACAAAAAGCCGGAGAGGTTCAGAAGGAATTGGATCATCTTTATCAAATACGGGGAGATCTTGAGAGGTATAAGGTTCTTCTGGCGAGGGAAAAACAATCAGGGCGTGAGAGAATGGATCCATATGCTCTGAAGACATTGGATTCGCTTCGAGCGGAGTTCGGGGAAATTGATCCTGATGCGGAAGAAGCCAGATTATCTGAAGAAACCGTGCGTCTCAATCAGTTTATGGAGACGTACAAAGTGTTTAAAGCACAAGCAGCTATTCGATCGGAGGCTTTTCGGGTCGGAATCCCTCCGAGCACTGAAACCCGCATTTATCTTAGGACTCCTGAAGTTGAGGGCTCGTCATTGGGCGAAGATCCGGGAGTCGGCCCAATTTTGGTTGATCGGGAATCGGGAAAAATCCGGTACCGGAATCACGTTCCGATAGAAAATTATGATCTTCCGGTCCGGATGTTCGGTGAGAAGGCCGAAGGGCTGAATTTGGTCCGTCTGATGAAGGAGGCCGCGGAGGAAGTCCTTGGAGAAAAACCCCTGGTCGCGGTGACGGGCTCTCTTACTTATCTTTTTAAAGAGGACGGAACTTTGGATTGGGAAAGGATCGGGGATTTTGACTTTTGTATTTATTCTGGCACCAAGGCGGTTGATGGGAGTCAAATTGCCCGTCGATTTTCGATGCTGCTGGCTGAAAAGCTCGGGAAAGAAGGGGGCGGCGGGAATTGGGTCGTGACGCCGGTCCGGAAATATGAACTGCATGTTTTCACCGGCGAATATTCCGAGCTTTCATACCGGCAGAGCCATGTGCCGGTCGGGTACCGGCTGGGAGATGTTTTTTACGGAACGACAGCCGAATTGAATCGTGTTTTATCGGAAATAGGAGCTGAAAATATTATCCGGGAGGGGATTCGTTATTGTAAAAACCGTCTCGCGGATGCCCGAGAGGGATTCATTGTAAGAAGGACGATGCCGGGGAGCCAGTTGATGATGCCGCTAAGCATGGTCGCGAGCCAGGAAGTTTTTATTGAACCTCTGATACTTGATCACGTTAAAAAAATGATGGAGGTCGCTTATTTAACGGGGCGGGATGATTTGTACCATGATTTTCAGAAAAAGTACGATTTGCTCAAGAAAGGTGATTTCAAAGGCAGGAAAAAATCCGCAATATTAGATGAGGTTGGAATTGGATACCGGGAACTATCGGAGGTTTCCAAGGCGTTGGACGCTTCGGGCGAAAATCCTTTTCTTCGTTTGATCGAATGGGGTCCGTCAGTTTCAGGGGATGGCGTATCTGCCCAGTCGCTTGGCAAAGTGACGGGAGTGACCGTAGAAAGGGCTTCCCTGGGAGATGAGGATGTTACGCCTGAGCCGGCAAAACCCGGGATTTCGGACGAATTTAAAGAATATGTGTTTGAACCGCTTTCTTTGCCTACTCTGCTTTTGAAACCTACCGTCAGAGACACGGTTTTTGAGGCAGGATTTCGAGATCCCGGTTTGATTCGCAAGCCGGGTGATTTTTCTCCCACTATGCGGCTTGCTTTGGAAAGTCGTGCGCGGGAAAGAGCTTTTGAAGCCGGTCAGAGAATGCAGAGCAAGGAACTGTTGGGGGCTTGGCTTGGAAAGGAGAAGTTTTTGAATGTAAATATCTCGGACCGCTCCAAAGAGGAACTGGGCCGGGCTTTCCGGGAAACCGGAAAGGAAATTCTGGGAGCTGATATTTCAATGAGCGGAGAGGAAATCCTGTCTTTTCTGCGGCGGATTATGCTGGCGGAGGAGGGGTTATTTTTTGATGCCGACGAATTTACTTTTGATGTGTTTGACGAGCGTGGCTTGACGGAAGGAGAACCCGCCCGTCAAGCGTTCCAAATCAGGATATTGCCGCATCAGAAAAAGTGCGAGATTTCGGGTGAGAGCGGTGCGCTAATAGGTGAATTTCCTCTCGGCAATGATTTTGATCCTTTAACTGCGACTTTGGAAAATATCAAAATCAAAACGGAAGAAGGTGACCAAAATTTGATTGCGTACTGTTCCCGTCAGGGATGGCTGCCTTACGGTATTACGGAGGAGGATCTCGGGCGAGAGTATTTTGTAGCCGAAACCCAGTTCAGATTTGAAGCAAAAGGCGGGGAAGCGATGTTCGTACCTCTGGAAATAGGGCGGAGAAGATTTGAAGCCTCGATAACCGATTCGGGAATTATTTGGAATAAAGCCGTAGGATTATTAACGAAGGAGCTGCGAGAGGATCTTGCCTTCGGCTTCGGCGATACGGTGAGTCGATGGTTGGGCGGTGGGGGGAAGGGGCTCTTTGCCAAAGGGCATTCTCACCCCCTCACTCAGGGCGTGGCGCCCGTTGAGGGACAAAAGGGAATGCATGCGGGTGATATTCGCGCCGCCGTCGCGGATTGCGCTCATGCGGACCGCCGGCTTGCACATGTGATCATTGAAACTTTGGAAAGCAATAAATGGATTGTGCGATTCTATATCCCTAAATCTACGATGGATTGGAGTGTGGATTTGAATGACATGAGCTATTTTGAAGAAATGGAGAGGAATTTCGATCAGTATTTTGACACGAGAGAAGTCATTGTTGCTGCTGAAGGGCTTTCCTTGGGCGAGTCTGTTTCAGGAGTGATTCGATCGGTTGGGGAAGATAATTTCCTGACGCAGTTGACCGGAATTCCGGCCGGGGAGTTGAGTGAGAAGATTCAGGCGATGGAATCCGTGGATGAAATCCATGAGTTTCTGCTTGGGACGGTCAGGGCAAGATTTGAGAATATCCGGGAAAGTATGATCGCGGATGTTAAGAAATTCGGGAGGGTTTTGGACGGGCGATATCCCGAAGCGGAAGAATTGCTGACGGCGGTTTTTTCGGATGCGTTTGAGGAAGCTCTCGGCCGTTTAGCGGATCAATGGAGCGAAGAGACCGGGGCCGCTTATTCTGAGGAGGATTTTTCGAGACTGGTTTTGAATGTGCGGCTTGCCGTATTTGGCGGGACGGCTTCGGTTAAGGCTCTTGCGGCGGGATTGGAAGGAAATCCGGATATCAGTCCGGAAGCGGTCGCGCATTATTTAGCGCGGATTCAGCAGGGAATGGATGCCATGCTCCGGGATTATGGACGGACCCAGGTGAATTTGGCGCTTTCGTTTCGTGACGGCGATGAAGAAGATATCCGGGATGTCCTTTCTCAGATTCAGGGATTGATCGGGATGCTGTTTCTGTTCCATGGACGGAGCCAGCATGTCCGGATGCCGGATTGGAGGGGACTTGGGACGGTGGTTACGAGGCTTGTCAATATGAAGGACAAACGAAATAGCCCGGAGGCCGTTCTTTCGGGGATTCAGGATATCGCGGGACAGAATCTCGGTGTGCTGACCGCCAATCGGGACGTGTTCCCGGCTGATTCCTACGGGAAAGGGCTCCCCGTGGTTGCCGCGGATCCTGAAGCGGTTGCCCAGAACCTGAAAAAGGCTTATCTTTGGTCTGCCGCCGCGGTTGTCGTCGCCGTGGCTCTTCTGAAGGAACCCAAAGAGATCCTTCAGAGCGAAGAATCCCTGAAGGCGTTTCTCGGGAAATATTTTCCGCAGGAATTTTCGGATTTGTTTTCGCTTGAGAACGGTGTGTTGACGATAAAAGTCAATGCTCTGACGGAGGCCATCAAAGCGGCCGAGAAGGTTGCCGCGGCCGCATAACACGGTTGGTCGCGGTTTAGTTTTCCGTTTCCTTTTCCGCCGCTAATTCTTTCACGACGTGAAGCCACAGAAAAACCGCGGCGGCGATCAGCAGGGCTCCTTCGGCATACTGCCGAAGAAACCATTTCAGCGGCCCCATCGTGGTCGCGCCCAATGCCGCGGTTGCGATCCCCCAGATTTTCAGGCTCGGGAGCCATGAAGGCGCGTTTTTATCCTTAAAAGGCCAGAATCCCGGCGGGCTGACTTTTCTGCAGAAGTTTTCGAGCGTTTCCCGCGGGACCGGCCGGGTGAACAGAGTCGCGGGCAGCCAGAACAGGGCGCTTGCGAGGACCATGAACAAGAGTTCAACCAGGGGACTGGCGGGAAGACCGAGCGCTTCAAGGCAGAACGGTCTTAAGAGAATAACGGGAAGGCTTACGGCCATCGCGACGATTTCGCTCCAGGGATTGATGCGCCACCAGAACCATCGAAGGAAATAAACGGGGCCGATAGCGGCTGTGAGGTTCAGAATAAAAGTAAAAACCTGCCCGATGCTCTCCGTGTAGAAGGCGACGACGGTGGCAAGAACGGCTAGCCCCGCCGAAGTCAGACGCGCGATTTTCACATAATGCGAATCGGGAGCCGAAGGTTTGAGAAAGCGCTTATAGAAATCATTCACGAAATAGGAAGATCCCCAATTCAGATGAGTGCTCATGGTGGACATGAACGCGGCAAAAAAGGAAGCGATCATCAGTCCTTTTAAGCCCGGCGGTAACAAAAGGGTTATCAACCGGGGATAAGCGCGTTCGTGATCCGTGAGACCCGGGAGAAGAATGAGGGAAGCGAGTGCGGTCACGATCCAAGGCCATGAACGGAGGGCGTATTGCGCGATATTGAACCACAATGTGGCGAGAGTGGCCTGTTTTTCGTTTTTGCAGGAAGCGATGCGCTGGACGATAATGCCGCCGCCGTCCGTGTTCTTCCACGCCCACCATTGAATCAGAATCAAGCCCAGAAACCATCCGAAAGGGGAGTTTAAAATTCCGAGAGGCGTTTCGGCTCCGTTCGTGGGAGGGATGAAACTGAGTTTGTCCGTCGAACTCAGCCCGCTCAGAATCGCGTCCACGCCGCCGCAGGCCCTCACGGCGAAGAAGGCAAGAAGGAACGCGCCTCCCACGGCGATGATGAATTGAAAGAGGTCCGTGAAAATGACGCCCCAGTAACCGGACAGCGTCGCGTAAACGGCGGTGAGCGCGATACAGAAAATAATCGCTTCGGCTTTGTTCCAATGAGTGGTTTCCTGCATGACTTTGGCGAGGCCCGTTACCGGCCAGGCGCCCATCACGAAGGCGTTGTAAAAAATTCCCCAATAGAGGGCTTTGAATCCGCGCAAAAAAGCCGCGGGTTTCCCGCTGTAGCGGGTTTCGACGAATTCCACCTCCGTCATAACGCCGGCCCGCTTCCAGAGCTTTGAGAAAAAGAAAACGGCGAGCATGGTGCTGAGCGCGAGCGCCCAGATTTCCCAGCTTCCCCAGATGCCTTTTCGGCGGATGATTCCGGTCACAAGCAGGGGGGTATCGGAAGAAAAGGCCGTTGCGGCCATGGACGTTCCGGCAAGGCACCAGCCGAGTTTCCGGTTTGAGACGAAGTAGGATTCAATGCCTTCAGAGGCTTTCCGGGTCAGGACGATTCCGATGAAAAGGCTGGCCAGACAATAGGCGGCGACGACCCACCAATCAATGGCCTGCATCGCGCGCCTTTCCGGGGATGATTTTCCCGAGTATCGCGGGCCGGGTTGCTCCGGTTGTCGCGGGCAGATGATTTATCTTTCCTTCGAGTGCCCTGAGCGCGAAGAAAGCGAATGCGGCGGGTTCTTTTGCCTGAGCGGGAATTCCGTAATCTTCGATTGAGCGAACCGGGATGGGAGAAGAGAGTATTTTCAAAAATGACATCAGGGTTTTATTCAACGCGCCTCCTCCGCTCACGATGATTTCGGAGACCGGAGAAGTAATGAACCGTTTGTAAGATAGATGAATCGTATGCGCCGTGAAATAAGTTAAAGTCGCGATCAGAATTTTTGGGCAACCGTTTTTGAGACGGTGGGGGATGAAATGTTCGTTAAAAAGTTCTCGGCCTGTCGATTTCGGCGGGGCTTTTCTGAAATAAGGATGATTTGCCATTTCACGAACGGCGTTTATGTCTACCGCGCCGGAAGTGGCGATTTTTCCGTCGGAATCAAAACTCAGGCGGCCATTTGTTGTTTTTTGAACGGCCCAGTCGATTAGGCAATTTCCGGGGCCGGTATCAAAAGCAACGGTGCGGACCGATTTGCCCGTAACGGTTACATTCGAAATGCCTCCGATATTCTGGAGCGCCCGGGCCTTTCCGGCTCCGAAGAAATATTCGTCAAAAAAAGGGATGAGCGGAGCGCCCTGGCCGCCGGCCGCGATATCCCGCATCCGGAAATCCGCCACGACTGGGATTCCCGTCTTTTCGGCGATGACGGAAGGCTCTCCGATTTGCAAGGTGTTTCGCGGCCGTTCATAGGGGCCGTGATAAATTGTTTGCCCGTGCGAACCGATGACTGAGGTTTTTCGGAATGAAATTTTTGATGCTTTCAGGAATTTTACCGCGGCGTTTCCGAAAAATTCTCCGAGGACGATATTTAATCTTGAGATTTCACCGGCATTAAGCGAAGGGCCGGAAATGATCTTATTCGACAGAGATTTGGGGAAGGGATAAGTCCGGTATTTCAGGATGTTGAAGTTTTTTTTCTGAAAACGGCAGAGGGCGAGCGATGCGCCGTCACCGGAAGTCCCCGACATCAATCCAATTGCTAATTTTGCCATTAAGGCGCATCCTTTTGGTTAAGAAAAACTGCTTTCCGGAGCGTATTAATTTTTTGAGAACGCTTTCGGGTCGCGTCCGAGAAAAATTACTAACGAGCAAGAAGGATGCGAGTTTTGGCTGATGGCCAAGCATCCTTCACGCGCAGTGTAGCGGAGGAAACAGTTTTTCTTAATCTTTTCATAATTGGTTAAGAGCCCTTCGCAAAAATCCGGAATTCTCTTTAAGTTTTTGTACGGCTTCTTTGTGCCCTAAGCCCTTCTTTGCCATCAAGATCGCGGTTTTCGCATTCCCACCGGATTTGAGGAAATAGGCCTCCGCTTCTTTCTCTGGAACTTGCGCGAGTCTTTGAATGATCCGGACGGCACGGGCTTTGAGTTTTTGGGATTTCGGCTGAAGGTCGACCATCCAGTTTTGATAGATCTTTCCCATCCGGATCATGGAGCCGACGGTCAGCATATTGAGGATCAGTTTTGTCGCTGTCCCCGCCTTGAGGCGGGTGGATCCCGTGATGACTTCCGGGCCGATTTTCGGCGCGATGAGGCAATCGACCTTCCCTTTCATGGGGGAAGCCGCGTTACACGCGATTAAAATCGTGCGGGCACCCGTTTTCTTTGCGGCTTGAAGGGCTCCCTCGACAAAGGGCGTCACGCCGCTAGCCGCGATCCCGACTAAGATGTCGTTTTTCCGTAACTTTTTCCGGAATATCCTTACCGCTTCGTTTTTCCGGTCTTCGGCGCCTTCCCGGGAATGGAAAACGGCCTGTGACCCGCCGGCCATAACGGCCTGCACGAGCCGGGGCAGCGTATTGAACGTGGGAGGGCATTCTGCCGCTTCGATAACGCCTAATCTGCCGCTGGTTCCGGCGCCGGCGAAAAAGAGCTTTCCGCCTTTTTTCAGGGAAGAGACGATCAGAACAATCCCCCGTTCGATCTTGTTTTTGATTTTCCCGACGGCTTGAGGGACGGTCCGGTCTTCCCGGTTAATGATGTCGAGAATTTTTCCGGTAGGAAGGCGATCAATATCCTTCGAGCGGGGATTGGTTTGTTCCGTCGGAAGTTTTCCGTAATTGATTTTTTTCATTTTTTCAAAAGGAGAATAACACGCCGGAAAAAATCTGGCAAGAAGGTTGGGGGTTGCCAAAGGTTTGCCTGCCGCCGCTACGCTTCGGTGAAGGATGCTTGGTTGACAGCCAAAGCTCACAGCCTTCATTCTCGCTGGTATTTTAAAAAATGTGCCCCAAAAACAATTTTTAAAATAATACGCTTTGGCAAACAAATTTTTTTCGGTCGGAGTTTGATGAGAAAGGATTTCTGAAAAGTCTTTTCGTGAAATGATCCGGTCCGTTTGTGTTGCTTTGAGAGGTTGAGCGAATTCAGATTTAAGAATCGTGAACAGAATTTTTGGCGAAAATAGCCGAAAATCTAATGAAGGGGTGTCTCTGTACCAAAATATCGGAGCGAGTGAAAGGGGAAGCAATGCGATTGAAAGAGATGGTCGGGCAAAAACTCATGATCGGAGTTTCCGGGGCCGAAATGACGGACGGAATGGCGGAGATTTTCCGGGAGACGCATGCCGGAGGGGTTATTTTCTTCCGCCCCAATTTTTCCGATGCCAAGGGGTTTAAAAAGCTGATCGCGGATTTGGAAAGCACTCTGGGCCGGAAATTGATCGTGGCGGTGGATCATGAGGGAGGGCGCGTGATTCATCTGACCGAAGGGGTTACGGTGTTTCCGGATAATCTTGCGCTCGGGAAAACCCGGGACGAGTCTTTTGCCGAACGGCAGGGGGCTATCGAGGCTTTAGAACTCCGGCGTTTGGGAATCGATCTGAATCTTGCGCCGACCCTGGATGTCCTGACCGAGAATTTCAGCCCGAATATCGGGATCCGTTCCTACGGAGGGAATCCGGACTGGGTCTCAAAGCTCGGCGCGGCAAGGATCAAGGCCATGCAGGCCGGAGGACTTTCGGCGTGCGCGAAACATTTTCCGGGGCAGGGCCAGTCTCCTCTCGATGCGCATTTAAAACTGCCCGTTTTGCCGACGACCTGGGATGAAATGAAAAGGGTGCACATCAAGCCGTTTGTCGAAGCTATTCGGGCCGGGGTGGACACGGTGATGTCTTCGCATCCCGTTTATCCCAATCTGGATCCCTCGCCGCGGACGCCGGCGACTTTCTCGAGGAAATTGGTCCGGGAATATTTGCGTGAAGAATTGGGGTTCCGCGGCCTGATACTCAGCGACGATCTTGAGATGGGAGCCCTGAGCGAAATCGCATCGATCGGGGAATCCGCTTGCCGGGCTGCCGAAGCCGGGCATGATTTTATTTTGGTTTGCCACAAAGCCGAAGCGCAGAGGGAAGCGTATCATGCGCTATTGGACGCTTACCGGTCCAAGCGGTTGAATTCGGTCGAGCTTGAAGAAAGCGTTGCGCGGATCCAAGCTTTCGCGAAAAAAAGGCCGGAAAGGTTCTCGGGCGGAACGCTTTGCCCGGAATCCGCGGGGAGCGGCCTTGCCTCGGAAATCGCGAGAAAGGCTGTGAAGGTTTTCAAGAATCACAAAATGCTTCCGCTCCGGATTTATCGTTCGGGAGGCCGAACCTTGAGCGTGATTTTTCCGAAGCTTTCCTCTTTGAGCCGGCAGGTGTTAATTGAAGAGGAATGTCTGGATGAAAGAAGTTTTATCCGGAAAACTTTTTCTTCGGCCGGTGTCGTGCCGAAAGCAATCGAGATCATTCCGTTCGATCCTTCGGACGGGGAAATTAAGGAAACGAGCGAGAAGGTTCAGGCAAGTGATTTGGTCGTTTTCTTCTGTTATGACGCGCACCTTTATCCTCAAACGAAAAAACTCCTGGATGAGATTCAATCCACGATGGAGCGCTGCGTGATCGTGCTTTTGCGGGATCCTTATGATGACGAATTTGTCAAGCCGGAAGCGGCCTGCGTGACGGCGTTCGGGTTTCGGAAAGCGCAGATTGAGGCCGCGGTCGAAGCGCTTTTTTCGGAAAATTCCTGAGGCGGGGAATTGAGATGGCAAAACGGCGGCGGCGAAAAAAACGAAAAACGGGGAGGCGGAAGCGTAAGGGGTTGAAAGCCCTTCTGAAGCTGACCCGGAAACGGAAGAAACTGCTCTCGCAGATCGGCATGGCGGCCGGCGTACTCGGAGTCTCGTTCTTTCTTTATGCGATTCCCTCCATGGGAGGGGCCGGGTTGATCGAAGGGATTAAGTCTTTTGCGGAAGATCCCGAAGGATTTATCGGCCGGGGGGCCGCGTTGTCGCGGGTTGCGGGAGAATCGAGGCCGGTGCCTGTTTCGAAATCTTCGGTCGCCGGATCGGGGAAGGAAATAATTCCCGGAATTTTCAAAGGGGTTTTCCGCGAGAAGCCGAAACTCACTTTCATTATCGATGATATCGGATACACTCTGGAGAATCAGCCGCTTCTGCAAAAACTCGGCAGGAGGGTCACGTATTCCATTATGCCGTTGCTGCCGTATTCCGATGTGTTTGACGAGACGGCAAAACGCCAGGGGGCCGAGATCCTTCTGCATCTTCCCATGGAAAGCGTCAGCGAAAAATTTCCGGGCCCCGGCTTGATCACAAAC